>ENA-OQHF01000087-OQHF01000087.1-human-gut-metagenome-genome-assembly--contig:-NODE-87-length-54678-cov-3.945024_pt1 | contig 54678 bp, 54 predicted proteins | sample MGYA00242559_ERZ504709 | MGnify/ENA primary metagenome ERZ504709 (study PRJEB26092, sample SAMD00036203) | human gut metagenome | host: Homo sapiens | study: EMG produced TPA metagenomics assembly of... | reverse complement strand
AAAGCTCTTTTCCAGGTACCCGCACACGGGTCAGCCGAAGTCTTTTTCCCTTAAGGTTCTCATAATCATCATGAAACAGCCGCTCCAGCAGTTCTTCCTTCGTTATCCGTTCTTCCATGGTACACTTCCTTATCTCTTGGTGATATTGCATACTACATATCCCAGAGTATCACGGAAATAATCCACGATCTCTTCCATTGCAGTCTGTACATCGGAAATCTCTCCTGTTATGATCAGTGTTCCTGTAAAACGGTCTGCAAATCCAAGATATACATTACCGCTCTTCACAGCAATATCCGATGCGATCACAGCAGACTCGGAAGGTGTCATGTTCATGATACCAATTGCAGATGATCCATAATCCACCTGCGGATTCAGTCCAAGCTTCTGATATATGATAGGTGCCGGACCACCCATGATATGGGCAAATGTGATCTCCTTACCGGCTACGGTTTCCTGTACGATTCTGATCTGATCTCTATGTTCATCTGCCATTGATGATTCCTCACTTTCAAAATTTTATATTATTCTCGATCTGATAATATTGGATAATTTTATAAGCCGGATTTCATTCATCCGGCTTACAGCTTCCTAAAGTCAAGCAGATCTTTGAAATCCGCTCTGCTACCTGCTCATGGTCAAGCGGACATTCGCAATCCGCTTCGCTACTTGCTCATGAACGCAGTCGCTTCGCGATCTGCGTTCAAAAAAACAGTCTGGTAGTTCATCTGGTTTAATTTTACTATTTACCAATTTTAATGTCAAGACAATTCTTCGAAAATAAGTCAAAAAACAACGTTTTCAGAAATAGAAATCCACAGAAAACAACATTTATTTTCACATCCTCGCGGAAAACCAGTCAGAAATCTGCTCAGAACTCAAACGCCTTCTTAATGCTGTCATAATGCAGGAATTTTCCCTCTGCGGCAAACGCCCTGATCTGTTCCAGGGTTGCAAACATATATCCGTCTGTCTCTTCTGTCTGAAGCTTCAGATCCTTATCCTCCACATCCATGACAAAACGGTACACATCCACAAAGTAATTATCTCCTTCCCCGGGATTCTCTCTTTTATATGTAAAAAGGTATCCGCCCTCTGCCTCACTGGCGTCCAGTCCGGTCTCCTCTTTCACCTCACGGAGTACTGCATCACGGGAAGCCTCTCCTGCCTGGGCTGCACCGCCGGAAACCTCCCACCAGCCCGGGGCCCAGGCCTTTGTCATCACGCGTTTGGTAATAAGAAAGGTCTTGTCCGGTCTTGCTATCACGCCCAAAACTGTCAGATGATACTCTCCATCCTTTAAACACCAGTCATTGCGCTTCATAGTTCGTCCTGTCGGTTTCTTATCTGCATCGTAAATATCCCAGAATTCCATTTTATCTATCTCCTGTCTTTTTACAGAACGTGGAAATACAGTCTTATATCTGATCCGTTTCAGCCTGCCCGTTTCTCCGTTTTCTGTATCTTTTTTATTTGTTATGATAACACGTTAAAATCATATATGTAAACCCCTGGATCCGATACCATTTTCCAGTTAGCGTTACTGTTGTTACCGTTCACTCCGTTCTCAGTAACCAGTTAGCTTTCTACATCTGTTTTTTTTTATATTATAAGCATGCAAGTACCTGCAGCCTGAAAGATGATATGCAAAAATCTATAGATTATTTTTATTATATAACCCGTATTATGAATTAGTTTTATAGATTATTCTGTTATATAATTAACGCAAACAAACGATTCTATTTAAAATAACCAGGGAGGTTTTTTCCAAATGAAGAATGATTATCCGCATATTTTTTCCCCATTAACCGTTAAAAATATGACTATCAAGAACCGTATTGTTATGATGCCGATGGGCACCAACTACGGTGAACAGAACGGCGAAATGAGTTTTCTTCATATCAATTATTATGAGCAGCGTGCAAAGGGTGGCACAGGTCTCATCATCGTAGAGAACGCAAGCGTCGATTCCCCGCAGGGCTCCAACGGAACCACACAGCTGCGTATTGATCATGACAACTACCTGCCACGTCTTTTCAAATTCTGTGAAAATATTCATAGATACGGAACAAAGATCGCGATTCAGATCAATCATGCCGGAGCTTCCGCTGTTTCTTCCAGGATCAACATGCAGCCGGTTTCCGCATCTGACGTTCCATCCAAAGAAGGCGGCGAGATCCCGCGTCCTCTTTCCAAAGATGAGATCCTTCACATCGTAAAAAAATACGGTGAGGCTGCAAAGCGTGCACAGACAGCCGGCTTTGACGCAGTAGAGATCCATGCAGGACACTCCTATCTGATCAGTCAGTTCCTCTCCCCGATCACAAACAAGCGTACCGATGAGTTCGGCGGATCTGTTGAGAACCGTACCCGCTTCTGCCGTATGGTCATCGATGAGGTAAGAAAACAGGTAGGACCTTTTTTCCCGATCATGCTCCGTCTCAGTGCAGATGAGCTGATGGAGGGCGGAAATACACTGGAGGATACTCTGGAATACCTGGATTATCTTCAGGAAGAGGTTGATATCTTCGATGTTTCCTGCGGACTTAACGGTTCCATCCAGTACCAGATCGATGCAAATTATCTCCCGGACGGATGGCGTTCCTACATGGCAAAGGCCGTAAAAGAAAAATTCAACAAGCCGTGTATCTCCATGGGTAATGTCCGTGACCCGAAGGTTGCTGAGCGTATCCTGGCTGACGGTGACGCAGACCTGATCGGTATGGGCCGTGGTCTGATCGCAGACCCTGCATGGGTAAACAAGGTTGCCACAGGTCATGAGTGCGACCTCCGCAAATGTATCTCATGTAACGTTGGCTGCGCCGGAAACCGTATCGGTGTAAACCGTCCGATCCGCTGTACTGTAAACCCATCTGTTCTTGAGGGCGATGTATATAAGAAAAAACATGTAAATAAAAACTGCAACGTGGTCGTTATCGGCGGCGGCACTGCCGGACTGGAAGCTGCCTGTACAGCCGCAGAGGTTGGATGCAATACCTTCCTTCTGGAAAAAGGCAATGAGCTTGGCGGACTTGCATCTCTGATCTCAAAGATCCCTGCAAAGAACCGTCTTGCTGATTTCCCGCACTATCTCATGCATCGTGCAGAACAGCTTGATAATCTTTACATCTTCAAAAACACAGAAGGAACACCGGAAAACATCCGCAAGTTCCATCCGAATATCATTGTAAGCTCCACAGGCTCCGCTCCGCTTCTGCCTCCGATCGCAGGACTGAAGGATCGTATTGACAACGAGAACCATAATATTTATTCTATTCTTGGTATGATCAGCCACATTAATGATTTTCCGAAGGATCTGGAAGGCAAAAAGGTTGTTGTTGTAGGCGGCGGTGCTGTAGGTCTTGATGTTGTGGAATTTTTTGCTGACAGAAATGCAGACATCTCTATTGTTGAGATGATGGATCAGATCGGACGTGATCTTGACCCGGTAAGCAAAAATGACACAAAGACCATGATGAAAAAACACAATGTACATCAGCTTACAAAAACTGCTCTCCTTGAGGTTAAGGATTCTTCCTTCCTTGTCAGGGGCGAAGGTGAGCCTTATGAGCTTCCATTTGAATACGGCTTCGTATGTCTCGGAATGAGAGCTCAGGGACAGCTTTACCAGAACCTCACAGAGGAATTTTCTTCTGAGGATGTTGAGATCATGAACATCGGCGACAGCCAGAGAGCAAGACGAATCATTGACGGTACCCAGGAAGGACGCAATATCCTTACCATTCTTGAGCAGAAGGGATACTTTTAATATTTTTCCGCTATACCCTTTCCGGGAACATTTCAATCCTTCTACCGGAAAGTGTATATAGATCTGTTACAGTTCACTCGGTGATCCGTAACATAAATTTTCCACGTCTTCCTCCCCCGCAGCCGTCCGGAGATGTCCGCAGCTTCTTCAGATCTATGTGGCGGGAGGTTTAAAAAGACAAATCTTCATCCAGATTTTACCAATGAGAGGAGTTATTACCATGTCAGAAAGAATCACAGGACATACCGAACTGATTGGTCTTATGGCATATCCGATCCGCCACTCCAGCTCTCCTGCCATGCAGAATGAAGCTTTTGCAAAGCTTGGCTATGATTATGCATATCTTGCATTTGAGGTTGGTGCAGACGAGATCGAGGATGCTGTAAAGGCCATCCGTACTCTGAAAATGAGAGGTTCCAACGTTTCCATGCCGAACAAAACTCTGGTAGGCCAGTACCTTGACGAGCTTTCACCGGCAGCAGAAATGTGCGGCGCTGTAAACACCATCGTTAATGATCATGGTCATCTTACAGGCCATATCACAGACGGTATCGGATTTATGGCAGCACTGAAAGACAATAACATCGACGCCATCGGAAAGAAAATGACCATCGTAGGTGCAGGTGGTGCCGCAACTGCTATCGAGATCCAGGCAGCACTTGACGGTGTAGGCGAGATCGTGATCTTCAACCGCAAAGATGAATTCTGGGACCGTGCAGTATCTACTGTAGAAAAGATCAACACCAGAACTTCAAGCCATGCTGTTCTCTATGATCTGGCAGATCTTGACCAGCTGAAAAAAGAAATGGCTGACAGTTATATTTTCGTAAATGCGACAGGTGTTGGAATGAAACCGCTGGAAGGTCAGTCCGTTGTTCCGGATAAGTCTTACTTACGCCCGGAGCTTATTGTTGTTGACGTGCCTTACTCCCCTCTTGAAACTGCTATGCGTTCCATGGCAAAGGAAGTTGGCTGCAAGACAATGAACGGACTTGGCATGATGCTTTTCCAGGGCTCCGCTGCATTTGAACTGTGGACCGGCGAACCGATGCCGATCGAGCATATGAAAGAGATTCTTAATATCAGATACGACGACTAAACTGCTATCTGTTCCTGTCGTATCAGAAAGGACTATTATGAAAACAGTTCAGGTAAGAAATATCACACTCGGAGAGGGAAGACCGAAGATCTGTGTCCCGATCGTGGGACAGACAAAGGAGGATATCCTCCTTGAGGCAGGGACCTTCGCAAGAATTCCCGTAGACGTTGTAGAATGGCGTGTTGACTGGTTTGAGGACGTTTTTGACACAGACAAGGTTCTGGATGTGGCAAAAGATCTCCAGACCGTTTTAAAGGACACTCCGATCCTCTTCACCTTCCGTACGGCAAAGGAAGGCGGAGAAAAAGCAATCTCCAATGAAGATTACAAAGCCTTTAACATGGCCGTTGCAAAGAGCGGCTATGTAGATCTCATTGATGTAGAAGCCTTCACAGGTGAGGAAATCGTAAAAAAGCATGATCCAGGAAGCACACAGCTATGGCGTAAAGGTCATCGCTTCCAACCATGATTTTGACGCAACTCCTGCGAAGGATGAGATCGTGCGCCGTCTCTGCATGATGCAGGACTATGGCGCAGATATCCCGAAAATGGCTGTTATGCCAAGAAACAAACAGGACGTGCTTACACTCTTAAGTGCCACGCTGGAAATGTCCGAGCAGTTCGCCGACCGCCCGATCATTACCATGTCCATGGCAGGTACAGGTGTTGTCAGCCGTCTCGCTGGCGAAACCTTCGGTTCCGCCCTTACCTTCGGTGCAGCTACCAAAGCTTCCGCACCGGGACAGATCAATGTCAACGAGCTTGCACAGGTTCTTGACATTATCCACAAAAGCCTGTGATCCTGTACCTCCCATAAAAAGGATCTACGGTAGATTTTTGTAACAGAACGTGAATTATAAACCAATTTTCAAACCCAATTGATGTAACAAATTTTTGCAATTTTAATCCCATAATAGCAAATCTATTAAAATAATAATTAAAACAACAAATCTCATGACAAAAAAAGAAGTGTGCTGACCCATCCAGCACACTTCTTCTTTTTCTGTTTTTTATATCTTTGTTATTCCTCTAATCAATTTTTATCCTCGATGGCATTCTCCTCTTTCTTTCTGGGGTTCCAGTTTGAAAGGAAGATATTCAGGCCGAAGCCTACAGCCAGGGCCCACGCGGATGCCCATGCAGTTCCCTGGGTTGCAAGCACGGCTGCCATAACACCTGCGATCATCTTGTCACGGTCTGTTTTACAGTAATCCATACCGATCCTTGCGCAGACAAATGCCTGGAACATCAGAGTAATAGATGAACCGACCCCGAAGATCGGACGGAAAAAACTTACCACCGGAATGATCAGCACACTTAAAAATGTTGCGATACGGAAGGACGCCATACCACCGATCAGAGACTTCATGGCTTTCTTTCCCTCCTTGTAACGGATGGAAACCGATACTGTCATTCCAACCCATAACGGACCGGAAAGCGGCGGGAATGGAGCAATGATGGAGAGGATCAGGTTCCTGATACCACTGACCAGGTTGGAGCGGCTGGAATTGAAATCAATATACTCATCGTCTCTGGACTGACGTGCCTCTGTAACCAGTGTCTCTGTGGTAACAAAATCACCAAATGCGATAACATAGCATACCAGTGCCAGAGGAAGTGCTTTGACAAACATGGAGACCGGCGGGATTCCCACACCAAAGATACTTACCTGTGAGATGATCTCTTTGAACTGCGGGATCTTGATAAAGGTTCCCAGCTCCAAACCAGGTGCATCCAGCTCTCCTACAAGAAGACCTACCACCATGGCAATAAGATACGGAAAAAGGTTTCCATACCTGGCAACAAGATCCAGAAATTTGTTGTTCTTTCTCTTCTCCTGATATTTATCTGAAAAGCTGATGAGGATCAGAAGACCTACACCGGCAACGATCGCCAGCGGATATTTGTGCATGTTGCCGTCCTCTCCCAGCTGTCCTGCCATAACCGTCACCGGCGCTGCAAGAAGGATACCACCCTTAACAGAATTTGGTACTGCATGGACAAATTTATCCGCAAGCTTGGTGATGCCCATAAATATGAACACGAGACCAACCAGCATCTGCAGGGCGATCATTGCCTGGATACGTTCTTTTCCCATAGGGAAGCCTTCCAGGAATACGATTGTCAGCGGAAGGGTCGGTGTGATCCATCCCGGTACAACCGGATCACCAAGTAAGCTGTGTAGCATATACAGCATGGTCTCTATGATCACACAGCTCCATGCCAGCTCATAAGGCAATCCCAGATATTGTTCCAGATAAGGAACCGCCGCCAGTGCCGTAACCCCAAGGATCAGGCCCTGGATAAACTCTACGGACTCAATTTTATAGTGAATAAACGGAAAACGAATCTGAAATGGCCCAAACGGAATGTAGGGCAGTTCGTTTTCTCTTCGCTGTCTTGCTGCACGTGCCATAACGATTCTCCTTTGTCGTTTTTTTGATAATACATATATAGTATCTTTTATTTTGTAAGTTTGTTAATTAACAAACATTTCCAGAAACGGTAAAGTCCAACCCGGGAATTGTTCCCGAATTGGAACTTTGTTTTGCACAGATTCAGTCATCTTTGTCTGTATCCATACAATGATTCACTTTTTTTACTGTAGTCAAACGGATATTCACCCCAAGGGATTTCCTTGATTCAGTCAAGCCTCTTTTCCACGGTTCATCTTAACGAACAGTGCAAGAAGGATTCCTATGAATGTCACTGCCATATTGAGAAGCAGGATCATTCTCGGAGCACTGGTTCCGGCAGTCTTTGTAATGTAGCCGGCCAGTGTCAGAATGGTGTAGTTCGCAACGCTGGATGCGATCATGACCATGGATGTTGCAGTTCCCTTGTTTTCCGGGAAGAACTCCGCAGTTGTGGAAACAGCCAGCTGAAGCACACCGCCTGCGCCTGCAAAACCGATCACAAATCCACCGATAAGACAGATTGTCGGATTCTGGATAAAGTAGCAAAGTCCCAGCATGATGAAAGAGATCAGTGGATAAATGATCAGGATATTGATCTCCTTCAGTCCTTTTTTGATAAATACAGAGGAACACAGGATTGCTGCAAAGGTTCCTACTGCATAGAATGACTGGATCTTGGAAGGATCACTTAAGTTATAAAGCTTTCCGAGCTCCTGGTTACAGTTCAGCCACAGCATGAATGTAGAAGAGCTTGTAAATCCGATGAGGATTGCTGCAAGAGCTGCAGGAGTGATCTTTAATTTTGCTTTTTCTTTCTTTACTGTACCTGCTGTATTTCGTTCGGAAATGGCAGGAACAGGATCAGGATTCCATCGATAAAGATCGCAGCACCTGCAACAATAAAGATGGTTCTGTAGGACATATTCGCCGCTGCTACAAATCCGATGAGGAAAGGAAGCAGAAACTGGCTGATACACATGGAGAATTTTGTAAACAGGTTCGCTACAGAAGGATTGTTTACATAAATCTCCATACATGTCGGGCTTACGCAGGTGTCCAGGAAGGAGTTTGCGATACCGCCTACAATGGCAAAAGCGTAGGCAACTCCCATAGATGGAGCAAATGCGATTCCCATAAAGTATGCTGCATAACAGATCACGCCGATGATTCCGCTTAATCTGCGTCCGAATTTGTCGGACAGGGGACCGGAAAACGGAAGAGAGATCAGTCTTCCAAGTCCAAGTGCGGCAATTACAGATACTACCATGCTGACATCCATAGTTCCATCACTTAAAGCCTTTGCTCCCCAGTGAGCCGCAAGTTCCGGCTTGTACTGCCCCATGATGGAAGCTCCGATTCCATGGATGAAATATGTAAAATACAGCGCGATAGAAGTAATCACTAAATTTTTCTTACCTGTCTGGCTCATTTTTCTTATTTCCCTTCGTTCTCAGCCTGAAATTTCTGGTACTCATCTGTCGGCATCTCAAGACCTGTGTAAAGCTTGTAAGATGCTGCACCCTGCCACAGAAGCATTCCTTTTCCGCCTACCGCAAGCTTCACGCCTGCTTCTTTTGCTTCTTTTACCATCTTTGTCTCGGCCGGATTGTATACGCAGTCAGCAACAACAAGATCCTTATGGAACATGGATTTATCAACCAGTGTGATGTCATCATGTGGTTTCATTCCTGCAAGTGTTCCGTTCGCGAGGATATCTGCGTTTGCGATCTCTTCTCTCAGTTTATCCTGATCGTCAAGGCAATATACGCTTACTTTGCAGTCCGGTACTTCTTTTGCAAGCTTCTCAGCAGTTCCTTTTGCTCTGTCAAGGAATGGATCGTCAGGGTTGAAGATCGCGATGGATGCTGCTCCGTCAAGGGCACACTGTACAGTCAGAGCTGTAGCTGCTCCGCCTGCTCCGAGGACTACCATCTTTTTGCCCTTTACATCAACACCGTGCTCTTTCAGGTTGCGGACAAATCCGATACCGTCTGTGATATGTCCAACAAGTTTTCCATCCTCATTTACGATGGTGTTTACAGCACCGATGATCTTTGCTGCCGGTGAAAGCTCGTCTACACACTGAGCTACTTTGTTCTTGCAAGGCATGGTTACATTGCAGCCTCTCATTTTGAACAGACGCATTGCGTCAAGAGCTGCCGGAACCTGGTCCTCTTTGATATCGAATGCCATGTAAGCATAGTCCAGGTTATGGTACTGGAAGCTGAAGTTGTACATAGCCGGGGATCCGGAATGTCCCACAGGGCTTCCGATCAGTGCAAGTAAACCTGTTGTTCCTTTAATTCTCTGTTCCATTTCTTTTTACCTCCTGCATTTTCCCCTGGCAGACACCGGATATATCTTCTCTGGTGTCTGCCGGGTCATCTTTTTAATTTTTATACCGTCCGATTTATTGGATAAATTGGCAGATCAGATCCTGGAAGCTACCTCATAAGCCTCTTTTGTTGCATCCAGAGCACGTCTTGCACGGATAGCATCTCCGATCACATGTGTCTCAGGCACAAGATCTTTGATCTTCTCTTCCAGAGGATTGTAGTTGCGGAATCCCATGGAAAGGATCACAGAATCATATCCTCTTGACTCGTGACGTACTCCGTCAGCGGTCTCATATTCTACACCGTCTTCATAGAATTTGCATACCTTTGCGCCGGTGATCTCTTTGATTCCGTAGTCTTCGAAATCTTTCATCAGATATACTCTGTGCTCGTGGATCACATCTGCACCTACAGTATCACGGAACTCGATAACCGTTACATCATGCTCCTGCTCACCTAAGAATGCAGCTGTCTCGCATCCAACCATTCCACCGCCGACAACGAGAACCTTTTTGCCTGCTGCTCTCTTGCCATCCAGAAGATCAGAGCCGTGGATGATAGCCGGATTGTCGATTCCCTCGATCGGAAGGATCAGAGTCTTGGAACCGGTGGCAATGATCACGCTGTCCGGCTTCTCTTCTTTGATAAGCTCCGGAGTTACCTCACAGTTCATCACGATCTTAACGCCATCCTTCTGGCAGCGATGGATGTAGCTGCGGATCATGTTTGTGATGTCACCTTTTCCTGGCGGATATGCAGCAAGTCTCATGTTTCCGCCGAGAACATCTCCTGCCTCATAAAGTGTTACCTCATGTCCTCTCTCTTTTGCGATAAATGCAGCGGAAAGTCCTGCAACACCGCCACCGATAACCATAACCTTCTTCGGCTCTTCCGCTTTCTCAAGCGGCTCTGCCTCATGACCCAGGAATGGGTTTGTCAGACAGCATACCGGATTTCCTGCATACATGTTTGCAACACAGCCCTGAAGACAGGCGATACAAGGAGTCATATCCTCAAGACGCTCTTCCTGTGCTTTCTTCGGCATAGCCGGATCTGCAAGGCTCTGACGTCCGAATGCTACAAGGTCTGCTCTTCCTTCTTTTACCATCAGTTCTGCGAACTGTGGCTCTGTATAACGTCCAACTGTGATCACCGGGATATTTACCGCACGTTTGATCTCCTCAACCTCTGCTGCAGAGAATCCACCGTGGATAACAGTCGGTGCCCACATAAACTCATCCTTGATATGAACGGCACGGGATACATGGAGTCCGTCCAGCCCGCAGCTTTCCAGATATGCTGCGATCGCTGCACTGTCGTGGACATCAAGTCCGCCCGGAACCTCATCTGCACAGTTGATTCTTGCAAGAACTGCAATTTTTCCCTGTGTTGCTTTTTTAACTTCCTCAATGATCAGACGGGAGAAACGCATACGGTTCTCAAAGCATCCGCCAAACTCATCCACTCTCTTGTTTGTTCTCGGAGAAAGGAAGGTACTTACCAGATAACCGTGTGCCATATGGATCTCAACAGCATCTGCTCCTGCTTCCATTGCTCTTCTTGCTGCCTCACCGTAGCCTTTGATCAGCTCATAAACTTCCTCAGTTGTAAGCTGCTTCGGAATATCACGGCCGCACACTGACGGGATACTGGTTGCTGCTGTGATCGGTGCTCCTGCGTTCTTTGCATTTCCTTCCGGACCTGCGTTCTGAAGCTGGATGGACACCTTTGCTCCTTCTGCATGACATCCGTCGATAACCTTGCGGAAGCTCTCGATCGTAGAGTCGTCATAAAGACATGGTTTACGCGGGCCGCCCTTTGCACCCTTGTGAACTACAGTAGCCTCGATGGTGATCAGACCAAATCCGCCTTTTGCTCTTTCTCTGTAATATGCAGCGGACTGCTCACTCATTGTTCCGTCTGTGTTTGCAAAGTTATTTCCCATTGGCGGAACAACAAAACGATTCTTTACTGTCATAGGACCGATCTCGATCGGCTGAAACATCGCATTGAATTTCATATGCGTTCTCCTTTCCTTTGAAACAATCTTTTTGTTTCTTTCACGGTAACGCCCTGTCACCGGTATGACGTCGGAAACAGGGGTCCGTCTGAAATATTAGTTTCTTATATTAATTACAGTACTTCCGGCCAAGCCTCTTCCAGTACCTTCTTTGTGTTCTCATATGTATGTTTTGCAGCATACCCGATACCTTTTTCAAGGTTTGCATCGCTGATAACCTCTACGCCGATGGCATTTGGTCTGATGCCTTTTTCTTTGATCATTTTTACGAACGGTACTGTTGTTCCGATTCCTGTTCCAGGAGCAAGACGGTCATGCATGGACTCATCTCTTAAGATCGTTGTTGCATATGGTCTTTCCCATACATCGTTGATCTGGATGGATACAATCTTGTCTGCCGGGATTCCCTCAAGTACGGAAAGCTCAATCGGCTGGTTTGCTCTTACCCAGTGCCATGTATCAAGGATCAGTTTCGCATTCTCGCAGTCAGCAGCTTTTACAACAGCCCAGCCCTTTTTCACATCCGGGATTCCGCTGTATGGCATTGGCTCAACACCGATGATGTATTTGCCTGCTCTGTGGCAAAGCTCACGAAGCTTCTGTGCTGTGTACTCTACGGAATAGTTCTCCATCAGTCCGCAGTTGATCTGTTTTACGTTAAATAATTCACACATATGGAAGCAGAGCTGTTCTTTGTATTTCTGCTCATAGGAACGATGCTCCTCTGCCCACTGCACGATGTACTCAACCTCTGTTACCTTCATGTCATATTTATCCAGGATCGCCAGGATATCCTCGTCGAAAAGTCCCTCATTCAGGGCATCTACGTAGGTTTCTGCTCTCAGGCCGATCCCCTCATAGCCAGCCTCTTTGGCAGCTTTTACACGGTCCTCAAATTTGCACTGATCTCCCAGTGTCCAGGAACTGATTGTGATTGGAAATTCTTTTGACATGATAATTCCTCCTGAAAATTTAAATAATTTTATTTGTTTTTTTTAAATTATTTTGTATCTTTTTTCTATAAGCATTATATAACTTTGTTAAATACAAAACAAATTGATTGTACCAGGAGAATCCATAGATTTTATCAATATATCATGTTATACTATATAAAACATATTCAGCCGTATTGCCGCCGTCACTGCATACGGCCCGGCAAATCTCTTATGTCTGTCCGACTTACCGGGGATCTGTCCGAAGCAAAACATTCAGATAAACTTACGAAAGGAGTATTGAAAAATGAATCTGTATCATCTTCGCTATTTCGTGACACTGGCTCATCTGGAACATTATACAAAAGCTGCGGATGTTCTGGCCATCACACAGCCCAGCCTAAGTCACGCGATCTCTTCTCTGGAGGAAGAGCTTGGAGTGAAATTATTTGAAAAAAACGGACGGAATGTTTCTCTCACCAAATATGGCAAGTCTTTTCTGGAGGATGTGGAACAAACCCTGAACCGGCTGGATTCCTCTGTAAACGGTCTCCAGCTTGCAGGAAAGGGAGAAGGACAGATCGATGTGGCTTTTCTCAGAACTCTGGGTGTTGACTTTATGCCAAAGATCATCCGCAGCTTTCTTAACGCCAATAAGGGAAAACAGATTCATTTCAATCTGTTCTGTGATAAGGTGCTTACCGGCGATATCCTCACCGGACTGAAAGAGAAGAAATACGATATCGGCTTCTGTTCCAAATTTGACGACGAACCACTGATCGAATTTATTCCGGTTGCCAAGCAGGATCTGGTCGTCATCGTTCCGCCGGAACACCCTCTTGCTGAGAAATCTGAGATCCATCTGGAGGAAACGCTTCCATACAAGCAGATCATCTTCAAGAAGAGAAGCGGTCTCCGCCAGATCATTGACCAGTTATTTAAGAGCATCGGTCAGTACCCGGATGTGGCTTTTGAGATCGATGAGGATCAGGTTGCCGCAGGATTTGTTGCCAATGATTTCGGCATCTGCATTGCACCGGATATCCCGATCCTTCACTCTCTGAACCTTAAGATCCTGCCCCTTGTCTCTCCAAGCTGGCAGCGGAATTTCTACATGGCCATGCTGAAGGATGTATACCATCCGCCGGTCGTGGAAGCCTTTAAAAAATTTGTGATCGAGGAAACCTCGAGGGAGATTTTTTATAAAACCAATTAAACGATCTGTTCATCTGCAAATATATGGTCCGGATCTTTTATATCATAAAGGACAGCTGCCCGATCTCCGTTCTGTTTCTGTACGGTTTATCGGACAGCTGTCCCTTTTATATGTAAAACTATTCTGTTTTATGATCAGCAGTTATTTATTTGCCTCTGCCTCACGAAGTCTGTGGATCAGCTCCTCGCAGATCTCAAGCTCACTCTTTCCGTCTGTCTCAACAACTATATCTGCTGCTGCCTCATATTTCGCGCGACGTTTTTCCAACAGATCAGCGATAAATGAAACATTTTTGTTGTTCTCAAGTAAAGGACGGTCATGATTATCCTTTACACGTTCCAGAATAGTTTCCGGCTTTGCAGTCAGAAGTACAACACGGCCATTTTTTTTCATCTCGGTAACATTGCGCTCCCGCATCGGAACACCACCGCCACAGGATACTACAACATTAGATCTGGACTGCATCTCGATCAGAAGATTTGTCTCGAGCTCACGGAAGTACTCTTCACCGTAGGTCTCAAAGATATCGGAAATGCTCATTCCCTGTCTCTCCACGATACACTGATCCATCTCCACAACATCCATGGCAAGAACATTCTTCAGATAATCGGAGATCGTAGATTTACCAGCTCCCATAAATCCGATCAGGAAGATATTATAATTGAAAAGATTTCTGGACTGAATCCTTTTACTGTTCTGTGTGATGCTTGCAAAAACATCATTGACCTCTTTCTTATGACGTCTGCCTTCCATTCTGGCTTCCAGCCATCCTTTCTGCTTCGCCTCCTGTTCCGGCTGAAGTACCGGAAGATCGTTAGCTTCCTTGTATACCATGATGTCCTCTACGATCCTGTTTCTCATAAGGAGTGCGTCCAGGATGATCTCATCGCACTGTCCAAGGCTTTCTCTTAATACTTCTAACTGGTTCATAATATCTCCTTTACTTCGTTCATTTTATTACGGATTTCCGTCATCACTTTATCACTTTAAATCAAGTATCTGTCCTTATTATACCAACTGGTCATTTTTATCTCAACCCAAATTTTCATTGAATTTACGCATGTGATCTATAGATTATTTTTATAATTTTTAGGCACGGCAAAGATATCTGACGCAGGACTTCACGCTATGAGGGACTGAATTGTTTGCAGTAATTTATGGAATTGCTATAGTATTCACGCTCGGATCTGCGTCAAAAAAATCTCCGCCCTATTATAGAAGCAGAGATTTTTTACAGAAATTTTATCACCAAGATTCTACTGTATCACTTCATAGATCCGGTAATGCTTGTATATATAATCCCGGAACTGCTCCACAAGCGCACTTGGATACCGTTTTTTCATCATTCCCATGTATATGTAACGACGGCAGTGCAGATTCTCAATATTTAAGATTTTCACAGGAAGTGTATGGATCACCGGTACATCCGGCACAATGCCTACACCAAATTCCTCCGCCACCATACCTGCCAGTGCACCATCCTCTTCTACCTCAAAGGCCGTCTCCGGTGAAAGTCCTTCCTTTTCGAAAAGCTCCCGGATCACAAAATACAATCCGCTTGCAGGGGTAAAGGTCACCTGCGGATACTGCCCCAGTTCTTTTATGGTCACTGAATTTCTGTCCGCAAGAGCATGGTTCTCAGGCACTACAGCCACCAGCTTTTCTTCCGCCACCGGCACAAAGCTGATCTCCTTCTCTCCCTCTGCCCTGGAACAGAAGATCACATCGAATTTCTCTTCCTTCAGACCACGGATCAGACTTCCGGTAGCTGCATTCTGAAAACGGAAATCAATCTTCTTCCCTTCCTGTTCATTAAGGAATCCTCGAACAAGCTCCGGGATAAATCTTCGTCCCTGGGTATGGATATACCCGATGGAAATACTTCCTCCCGGAATCCTTGCCGCTTCCTGTATCCTCTCCACACCAAGATTCAGTATATGTAAGGAGTCCTGCACATACTTCAGAAACATTTCCCCGTATTTGGTCATGTCACATTTCTTCCATGGCGCTCAAAAAGGGGGTACCTGCAGTTCCTTCTCAAGGTTGGAGATCGCATGACTCAGACTCGGCTGCGTAATGTCCAGCCTCTTGGCTGCTCTGGTATAATTTTCGATCTGGGCAAGAGTCACAAAATATGTGAGCTGATTTAAGTTCATATGTAAAAAATCCTTTCTTCCCTCCGCATGAGAGACTTTCAGGCAGGTAAGCTCAGCTAACTCGCTGCCTGGTCTGTTTCACACCCCAAGACTCAGGAGCTCTTTTCCAGCCGCAAGTCTCTCATAAAACTGCTCATAAAAATCCCGCTTCTCATCATAAGGCTTCCTGTAAAACTGGTTCACCACATACATGTTCAGATTTCGAATCAGATCACTGTCCTCGCTCTCATAGAGAACCGCCTGGACATCCAGAAGAAAATAATGCCAGTCACAGACAAATTTTTCGTAATTTCGAAAATCCGGAGTATCTACCCATTTCCGGACCTTGATCTTACTGCGGCTGGTCTTTTTGCACTCGTGGATCTGAAGGATGTATTTAAAACCACCGTCCTCATAGTATCTTCCCAGCGGGAACAAACGGCAGAAGCCCGGACGAAAGCTGTGGATGGAGCATCTTCCGTTGCCATTCAGAAATACGCATCGTTCCTCTGCCCCTGTCATCCTAAGATGCGGCAGAATATTTCCGTCTGTGACGCCAAGCTCTATTTTTCCGGCAAGCAGCTGGTCCACACTTAAGTGAAGTCCCTGACTTAACCGCCATACATCCAGCGGATCCAGTACAACAGAATCTCCCATTCCCGTACAGCAGTCAAAACAGCCCTTACAGTCCTGACAGTCTGCCTTTACCATGTCATTTGCCTCGTATAAACGACCGTCGGAAATTTCCTCCAGTGTAACCTCCCGCCGCATTAGACAAGTGCCTCCAGTCCTGTAACTCCCCAGTCCTCAGCCAGGCTTTTCAACCCGTCCAGGATCTCCTCCCTGGAATAATCGTGATCATCCAGGTAATCTACGTCCATATCATTGAGATGCAGATAAAAGGTAAGGGCAAGCTCCAGATAATCCGGATCATCTTCCTCCATGTTCATAAGAAGCTCATTTTCCGCTCCGTTGATGTCACCCTCATCAGCAAGTCCGATAACCTTCTTAAAAAGCTGGTCTGCCTCTGTATAATCTGCCTCTGCTGCAGGAAGTGTATACTGCGGCATATCTCCCTTAAGAAGAAGTCTTGTGATCAGTCTTGCGATATCCTGAATATTTCCTGACATTCTGTCATCCTGTAATCCCAAATCGTTTTCCTCTCTTTCTGCTGTCCTGTTCTGCCAGACACATTTCTCCGACCGACGTATCTGCATCCGGTCCTCCGCTCATCCGAACCCCGGATATCTGGACAGGCAATTTATTTAATCCAGTTTAATTCCTGACAACGCCTGCGCAAATGCATTGTTCACCGGCTCATTGGCCTCTTTCTGCTGTTTCTTAAGATAACGCTGCACATCACGCTTATTCACACCTGCACCCTCTTTGGCTCGTCTTGCCTGGAAGGATGAAAGCTTTTCTTTATAGCCGCACTGACATACAAAGGTCTCTTCTTTTCCCTTCAGAAGCATCTCCATACGCTTATGGCATTTCGGACAGCGCGCATTGGTGGTCCTGGATACTGTCTCTCTGTATCCGCATTCCCGGTCCTCGCACACCAGCATTTTGGCATTCTTTCCGTTGACTGCCAGGAGATGTTTGCCGCAGTTAGGGCACTTCTTGTTTGTCATATTGTCATGGCGGAAGGTTCCCTGTCCGCCTTTGATCTCATCTACGATCTCACAGGCATATTTACGGATCCCTGTGAGGAATTTATCCTGACGGAGCTTTCCGTTTGCAATATCACTGAGCTTCATCTCCCAGTCTGCGGTAAGCTCCGGCTTTTTCAGTTCTTCCGGAACCAGCTCCAGAAGCTGTTTCGCCTTGGAGGTAATGTAGATCTCATTGCCTCTTTTTTCCATCATAAAGCTGTTGAAAAGCTTCTCGATGATGTCCGCTCTTGTGGCTACCGTTCCAAGTCCACCAGTCTCACCAAGGGTTTTTGCCGCTTTTTTGTCGTGGCTTTCCATAAAATGAACCGGATTTTCCATGGCACCAAGAAGTGTGGCCTCTGTAAATCTGGCCGGTGGTTTTGTTTTTCCGTTTGTAAGGGATGCGGATTCCACGGTAAGTTTCTGGCCTTCCGTAAGCTCCGGAAGCTGCTGGTCTTTCAGCTTATCCGATGAATCCTCTTCTTCCTCATCCTGCCAGCCTCCTTCATAGACTTCTCTCCATCCGGCACTTTTTACAATACGTCCGCTTGCCGCAAAAGTCTCTCCTGCTGCTGTTCCTTCCATATTAACCTGCTCATAAACAGCCGGCGGATACAGAACACTTAAGAAACGACGCACAACCATATCGTAGATCTTCCGCTCCTCGTTTGTCATATGATCCAGCTGTACAAACTGTTCTGTGGGAATGATAGCATGATGGTCGCTGACTTTTTTATCGTCTACAAAACTTGCATTGGCCTGGACTGGTTTATTGGCAAGAGCTCCGGCAAGTTTCCGGTAGGGGCCGGTTCCGCATGCCTGAAGACGTTCTTTAATGGTAGGAACGACATCCTTTCCGATATACCTGGAATCCGTTCTTGGGTAGGTAAGGACCTTGTGATTCTCGTAGAGCCTCTGCATGATATTCAGAGTTTCCTTTGCAGAAAAGCCGTATTTCTGATTGGCTTCTCTCTGAAGAGTGGTCAGGTCATAAAGCCCCGGCGCATAGGTCTTCTTCGGCTTTCTGGAAACCTTTGTTATGGTAAGGTTGCTTTTTCCTGCCTTTGTCTGGATCTCCTGGGCACGCTCCTTCTTAAAGGTGCGGAGGCTTCCGCTTTTTCCGTCACGCCAGGTCCAGCGTACATTTCCCGCCTGCAGAGTGATCCCGTAATAATCCTCCGGCTTAAATTCCCGGATCTCCTGCTCTCTTCTTGCGATCATGGCAAGGGTGGGGGTCTGCACACGTCCGCAGGAAAGCTGGGCATTATATTTACAGGTCAGCGCTCTGGTCCCGTTCATTCCCACCAGCCAGTCCGCCTCCGCCCTGGCCTGTGCCGCACGGTAAAGATCATCATAATCATGGCCGTTTTTAAGGTGGGCAAAGCCATCACGGATCGCTTTGTCCGTTACGGATGAGATCCACAGACGCTTAATAGGTTTATGGCAGTCTGCCTTTGCAAGGATCCACCTTGCTACCAGTTCTCCCTCACGTCCGGCATCTGTGGCAATGATGATCTCCCCGATATCCTTCCTGTAAAGCTGGGTTTTCACCGCATTATACTGCTTGGAGGTCTGGCGTATCACAACCAGTTTCATTTTCTCCGGCATCATGGGAAGCGTGGAAAGCTCCCATTTGGTATATTTTTTATCGTATTCTTCCGGATCTGCCAGTGTTACCAGATGTCCCAGGGCCCAGGTCACTACATAGTCTTTTCCTTCCAGGGTTCCGTTCCTCTTCTGACTGCAGTGGAGGACTCTGGCAATGTCTCTGGCAACGGATGGCTTCTCCGCAATTACTAATGATTTCATATTTTTTTCTTTCACCTCTTACTCTTTGGAGCCTGTTTCCTAATGGCTCCGGGGTTCAACTATTATAGCATGAAAAAAGCACTTCGTCCAGAAAAGGGCCGAAGCCTTTTTCCGTCGAAATGCTCTTTACTTTCATATTACTCTCAGCAGCTGTTCATGCACATTTTCCGCTGATCTTATAGCCCACTCCACGAACTGTTTCCACCAGATCTCCTGCCGGGCCAAGCTTCTGGCGAAGGGTACGGATATGTACATCTACGGTTCTGCTCTCCCCGTCGAATTCATATCCCCAGATCTGATTTAAAAGCTGTGTTCTGGAAAGAACCGTACCACTGTTTTTCAGAAGGAGACAAAGCATCTCGTATTCTTTCAGTGTCAGATTCACAGGCTCCTGATCAACAGTTACCTCATGTCTTCCCGGACATACATAAAGATTTTCCATACGATACTCCTCTGCGCCATTGTCCTCTGCTCTCCGAAGAAGGGCACGTACCCTGGAGATCAGTTCCATCATGCGGAACGGCTTCGGAATGTAATCATCTGCACCGCTGTCCAGACCTACCACGGTATCAAACTCACTTCCCTTTGCAGTAAGCATGATCACCGGAAGTTTCCGCACATCCGGACGGATACGGATTTTTTTTAAAATAGACAGTCCGTCTTCCTCCGGAAGCATAATGTCCAGAAGCACCAGTGAAGGCAGTTCTTTTTCCAGCGCTTTCCAGAAAAGTGATGGCCGTTCAAAACCCTGTGCCTCCAGACCCTGACTGTTTAATGTATATACAACAAGTTCACGGATACTTTCATCATCTTCCACAAGATATATCATAATTTTCCTCCAGCTTCATTTTTCATCTGATACGTGCAAGTATAAGGTGCATTCGTAAAATCCAGCATAGAAAAAAAGTTAAGTTTATGTAAAATATAGAAATCCTTAAGAAATTTTAATTTGTAAAAGCCAAACGTCAATGTTATGATAAAGCAGAGAGTTGTTTGGAGGTTTTTTATTATGTATTCTTTTATTGTGAATCCCAATTCAAGATCCGGTGAGGGACGTAATGTCTGGAACCGGCTTCGCAGCATCATGGAAAGTCAGGGGATCTCATATCAGTATTTTCTCACAGAATATGTGGGACACGCCACAGTACTGGCACGAAGGATCAGTGCTGCCGGAACACCGGAGGATCCGGTAACTCTGGTAACAGTAGGCGGTGACGGCACTATTTACGAAGTACTTACCGGGATCATTGATCTGTCTTCGGTTGTTTTTGGATTTATTCCGGTCGGGTCCGGCAACGATTTCTGCCGCAGTATGGGCCTGCCCTTTGATCCTTTTGAAGCGCTTCGCTCTATTCTTGAGAACAGACGGACCATTTTCATGGATGTTCCTGTTCTCCACCTTGGCAGCCATTCCTACCGTTTCGGCATCAGTGCAGGAATGGGCTACGATGCGGCAATCTGTCAGGAAGTCCTGATCACACCTGGCAAAAAAATTTCTCAACCGTCTCCATATGGGTAAACTCATCTACCTTATGGTGGCACTGAAGCAATTTCTCTTCCTTACTCCGTCCCCGGTCACGATAACACTTGACGGAAACAAACCACAAACCTTCAGCAGGACTTGGTTTGCGGCTGTAATGAACCAGAAATATGAAGGCGGAGGCTTTAAATTCTGTCCAAACGCCAGTCCGGAGGATGGTTTACTGGATGTGATCGTTATTGAAGGAATCTCCAAGCTGAAAATGCTGTTCTGCCTGCCGAGCGCTCTCTGGGGAAAACATACCCGCATTCGCGGTGTACATATTTTACAGTGCAGGAACGTACATATTACAAGTGCCCATTCCCTTCCTGTGCATAAAGACGGAGAATCCGGCGGAATCCAGCGTGAATTTTCTGTGACCATTGAAAAGAAACCTTTAAAAATCATAATGCCTGTGTTATAGTAGCAGGTAGATACTTAACAAAAAAGAAGCTTAAGGCTGACATCAGCCATACCTCAAGAAAAGGAGCGGCAAAATGTTGAGTAAGATAAAAAAATACAGGCACGGTTTTATCATAGCGATCTATTTCGTTGCCTATCTTATCCTGTTTGGATATCTGGAGCACCGGCCTGTACGAGCCTACCATGTTGTACATACTGTTTTTGATGATATGATCCCGTTCTGCGAGATTTTTATTATTCCGTACCTTTTATGGTTTCCATATGTGGTAATGACGGTTGTGTATTTCCTGTTTCGCAATAAGAATAAAAAGGAATATTTCCAGCTGATCTTCAACCTGATGATGGGAATGACGGTTTTCCTTGTTGTTTCCTATATCTATCCGAACGTTCAGTATCTCCGCCCTGCGGTATTCCCCAGAAGCAACATCTTTACACGACTGGTGGCTGAGATCTATCGGACAGATACTCCCACCAATATCCTGCCAAGTATCCATGTATTTAATTCCCTGGCTGTTTATTTTGCCATTCATCACTGCCAGGCACTAAAAGACAGGAAATGGCTTCAGCGAGGAGCTCTGATCCTTTCTGTTCTGATCATCCTGTCCACCATGTTTATCAAGCAGCACTCCGTGATCGATGTATGTCTTGGTACCACACTGGCACTGTTCGGACATCTCCTGTTCTATCCACAGAGAGTGGATGATTACGAGGAACAGCGCTCTCTATCCCATATGCGCAAGAAGAAGCCGGAACAGAATTTATAAAAAAAGCCCCGTTGGGGGCTTTTTTTAATTAAATCCATAAAACTTCTGACAGATCTTATAGGCTGCCACAAACATCTTTCTTCCACCTCTTCCGGGAAGATTGGACACCCTTCCGAAGAGACTTCTCCGAAGCTTCCGGTACAGTCCCATATTCTGGTCTTTGATGTAATCCTGCAGCTCCTGTTTTTTTATCCAGGCATTCCTGCGTTGCAGCTCTTACCAGCATGATCGAAGAAACGGTTGTGATGATATCCAGATAGCTGAACATATAAGCACGAAGTCTGCGGTTGCTCACATTAGCCTTCAGATAGGCGTCCACCATCAGTTTGTTTACACGGATCTGCTGATCGATACGCTTGATCATCACTTTCTCATTGACAGACTGATCATCTCTTCCAATAAAATATCGATAGAAATTTACATCCAGATAATAGAGATTTTTTACATAGGGAAGCGGCTCAAACGCAAACAGGTTATCTACGTAGAACGTATGCTTCGGAAGCTCCATTCCACAGTCATGGAGAAGTTTTGTACGGTATATCATGGAATGCATAAGGAGATACTGGCCTTTTTTCATGTGGCGTACCTCATCCCATCCGAAAATCTGGTTTGTCGGAAAACAGTGTCTGTACTGCATGACCTTTTTGCGGGTAGCTCCCTGCTTCTCATAAACGAAATTACTGATGAGAAGATCCACAGTCTCAGCCCCACGTGTCAGTTCATAAAGTGTTTTCAGGACCTCATAATAGGCGTCCTGATTTACCCAGTCATCACTGTCCACAACCTTGAAATAAAGTCCTGTTGCGTTTTTGATTCCTGTGTTGACTGCCTGTCCATGGCCGCCATTTTCCTGATGTATGACTTTTACAATAGTTGGATATTTCTCGGCATAATCGTCTGCGATCTCGGCAGTACGGTCACTGGAGCCATCATCTACAATGATGATCTCCACTTCCTCTCCTGCGATCAGCAGGGAATTGATGCATTTTGACATATAAGCCTCTGAATTATAGCATGGTATTGCTACGCTCAAAAGTTTCATGTGTTTTCCTCCTTCATATATCTGGTGTATGCGCGAAACGCAGATGGTATTGCATATTTTTTATCGGATTCACTCTTATCCACAAACAGAAACTCCCCTTGCGGTGCTTCTTCCAGAGAGGATACAGCGATACGATAAGCACACATCCTCCATTCAATATGGGAAAAATGTGCTTCGCATCTGGCAGTGCTTCGATCCGCAGTGGTTCCAGCCCCATGGCTTTTACCCGGGCAAGTGCTGCCTTCTCCGTCAGATGGCCTTCCACATTTGGAAGCTCATAAAGGCCTGCCAGAAGTCCTGTATCCGGACGTTTACGGATTGCTGTGCCTGCTCCGTCCTGAATCACAAGGACTGTTCTCTGTTCTGTCGTTCGAGATTTTTTGGGTGCTTTTACGGGAAGTTCTTCTACAGTGCCATGCTTTCTGGCAAGGCAGAAATGCCCCAGCGGACATTCTTCGCACTTTGCTTTTCCGTTTGGAACACAGACTACAGCTCCCAGCTCCATCATAGCCTGGTTGAAATCCCCGGGTCTGTCCTCTGACATCTGCTCTGTAAGGTCATTTTCCACCGATTTCCGTACAGACTGTTTCATGATATCCCCACGGTTTTCGGTAAGTCTTGCGTATACCCGCAGCACATTTCCATCTACTGCAGGGACTTTCTTTCCGTAGGCAATGGACGCAATGGCACCTGCCGTATATCTTCCTATTCCTTTTAACGAGAGAAGTGTCTCAAAATCCTCAGGGATCCTGCCTCCATATTCTTCCATGACCTGAACAGCCGCTTTCTGCATGTTGCGGACACGGCTGTAATAGCCAAGGCCTTCCCACAGCTTGATGATCCTCTCTTCCGGTGCCGCCGCAAGGGCTGCTACATCCGGAAGTTCCTGGATAAAGCGCTGAAAATAAGGTTTCACAGCTTCCACTCGGGTCTGCTGGAGCATGATCTCAGATACCCAGGTATAATAGGCATTGTCTTTATCTCTCCAGGGCAGGAGCCTTTTGTTTTTATCGTACCATTTCAGAAGGGGTTCTGCAATGTTTTCAGGCATATCGTTTCCTTTCTATAATCTTACCGGTATCGGATCACAGATCTTTATGGAATCTTCCGTGATGGCACAGTCATAGGCCAGGATGTGGACACCGGCATCTGCTGCCGCCTTAAGTGTTTCTCCGAATTCCGGATGTGTCTCCCAGTTTGGTTCAAAATACCTTACATCCTTCATCTGGATCACCAGAAGAAGATACGCCTCATAGCCGTCAGCTGCTGCATGCATAAGCTCACAGAGATGCTTGATCCCCCGTTCTGTAGGTGCGTCCGGAAAGCGCACGATATTATTTTCTTCCAGGGTGACGCCTTTTACCTCGATAAAAGCCTTTCGCTTCCCGGATTCCACATACAGGTCAAAACGGGAGTTTCCATACGTCTTTTCTCTCCTGACAGTCACTTTCTCCGGAAAAAGATTTCCGGCTGCCACCCACTCTTCTGCTGCTTTATTTGGGGCCTGGGAATCCATATTGATCCAGCGGCCCTCCTTGTTCACACTGATCAGATCGTATTTCGTTTTCCTGGCAGGATTGTCACTCTTTTCTAGGATCACTTCTGCTTCCGGAACAAGAAGCTCCCGGCATCTGCCCGTATTCTTCACATGGACCGTTTCCAGCTGATCCCCGATCTGCACATGAGCGATAAAACGGTTAGGTCTGTCTTTGAATATACCTCTGATCGTATTCTTATAATTCATAGTTTTTCCCTCGTAACCTTTACTATAACATAAAATCTTCAAAAGCGCAGTTGCTTTTTTTTCTTTTCTCATATAGAATTGTTTTGATGTTACTGAGAATTGAATGAACAGTAACTTGTTTTTGTACTATGTCCAGTACAAAGGGTTGCTTTTTTTACATATCATAGTTTTTTGGGGAGGTTTTTCTGATGGACAGTATTATTTTTGATGTTGACGGTACGCTCTGGGATTCCACCGGGATCGTAGCTGAGGCCTGGAGTGATTACCTTATCCATACGGAGCACATGGATACCGACGTAAGCGCCAAACGACTGATGGGGCTTTTCGGCCAGCTGCTGCCGGATATCGCAAAGGCTCTTTTCCCTGAGCTTCCGGAAGCAGAACAGCTTCGTATCATCGACGGCTGCTGCCAGGCAGAGCACGAGGCACTGCTTCGCAAATGTGCTCCGCTGTATCCGGATCTTGAGAAAACACTGAAGATTCTTTCCAGCCGTTTTCCTCTTTTTATCGTCAGTAACTGCCAGGCCGGATATATTGAAGTGTTCCTGAAATCCACAGGCTTCGGACACTATTTCAAGGGCCATCTCTGTCCCGGTGACACCGGCATGGCCAAAGCGGAAAATATCATGAAAATCCGCGAGGATAATAATCTTTCCGATCCGGTTTATATCGGTGATACTATAGGAGACTTTAATGCCTGCCAGAAAGCAGGAGTTCCTTTTATCTTTGCTGAATACGGTTTCGGTCAGGTGGATAAACCGGATTACCGGATCACCAGGCCTTTTGACCTTACGGAGATATGCAGATGAGTATGAAAAAATCAAAATCCATAGACCTTACTTCCGGTCCGATCCTGAAAACGCTTTCAGAGCTTGCTCTTCCTATCATGGCATCTTCCCTTCTTGGAACTGCCTATAATATCACAGATATGGCCTGGATCGGGCTTCTGGGCTCCAAGGCAGTTGCCGGTGTCGGTGTGGGCGGCATGTATGTGTGGCTTTCCCAGGGACTGGTAGCCCTTCCGAGAATGGGCGGACAGGTAAACACAGCACAGTCCTGCGGCCGGAAGGATTATAAAGAGGCACGTTCCTACGCGGCCAGTGCCCTGCAGATGACCATTCTGTTCGGTCTCTTATTTTCTGCAGCAAGTATTATATTTCTTGATCCTCTGATCGGATTTTTTAATCTGACAGACCCGGAAGCATATTCTTCTGCCAGATCTTATATGCTGATCACCTGCGGACTGATCATTTTTTCCTTCCTGAACCTGACTCTCACCGGACTTTTTACAGCCCAGGGAGATTCCAGGTCTCCGCTGATGGCCAATTTTCTTGGACTTGTGGGAAATATGCTCCTGGATCCGCTCCTGATCCTTGGCATTGGACCTTTTCCACGGCTTGAAACGGCAGGTGCTGCCATTGCCACAGTAACTGCACAGTTCCTGGTTTTTGCAGTGCTGGTTTTCCGGATCTTTACTTCCGGGCTGGAAACAAATGTACTTCGTGAACTTCATCTTTTTTCACGTTTTCCGAGAAAATTTTATAAAAATATCTTCCGCATTGGTTTTCCAACCGCTATCCAGAGCATGCTCTACTGTATGATCTCCATGGTACTGACCAGAATGGTTTCCGCCTTCGGTGCTGCTGCCATTGCTGTCCAGCGTGTGGGCGGACAGATCGAATCCGTTTCCTGGAACACCGCGGACGGCTTTGCCTCTGCCTTAAATGCTTTTACCGCACAGAATTTCGGTGCAAAAAAATACGACCGCATCCGCCAGGGCTACCGTATTTCCTTTGGTATCCTGACAATCTGGGGCCTTATCATAACTGCAGCCTTTGTGCTGCTCCCACGCCCGATCTCCGGACTGTTTTTCCATGATCCGGAATCCCTTGGGATTTCTGTAAATTACCTGATCATCATCGGCTTCTGTGAGGCTTTCATGGCCATTGAGCTGATGACCATCGGTGCACTGTCCGGCCTTGGTATGACCAAGCTCTGCAGTATCATCAGTATTATCCTGACAGGGGCCAGAATCCCGCTTGCCATGCTGCTGACTCATGCGGGAATGGGACTCAATGGTATCTGGTGGGCACTTTCCCTTACTTCCATCGTAAAGGGAATCATCTTTACTCTGACATTCCGGCAGACCAGCCGAACGAAATTAAAATAAATACAGACAGAAAAACTCCCCGCGGATACCGGAGCCTGATCAGACAGGTTACCGTTTCACGGGGAGTTCTGCTTTTTTACCTAAAGGATAGTTCTGATACTTCTGATCATTTTTGATACATTTTGTTCTGAGTACAAACAGAAATACCGCAAGTATCACAAACAGAATTACTACATAGGCGATCTTTGCTGCTACACTTGTGGTGAATGCGTCAACTCCTGTAGCCACTCCGATAAGTATCAGACAGATTCCTGAAACCTTTTCCAATTTTTTTCTCATCATACTTCTGGGCTCTGGCCTGTGTGTTTCCGCCTTTCATAAAAAAGGAACCGTGTCCGGTAAAAAGCATAAATCCTACTACCAGTGCTGCGATTGTAAGTATAAAGCTGAATGACTGATCAAACATAATATTTTCCTCCTGCTAAAGAACAGGAGCCACACACCGGATCACCGGCTGGCTCCTGTTTGATTTTTTGACTACAGATCCGATCAATAGAAACAGACGATCGGAACATTATTACTGGATAATGTTGTAAAGCTCTCCCGCTTTATCCGGCGGCATATTGATACAGCCGTGAGAACCTCCGGTTAGATACCGATCGCCTCCAAAATACGGCTGCCAGTCTGCATCATGGAATCCAATGCCTCCGTTAAACGGCATCCAGTAGGTTACCGGCTGTTCATAGGAATAGGTTCCGTCTGGTTTCTTGGTGCCACGTAGCACATCCGGGCTCTTCTTATAATACAAGGTGAAGATTCCAGGAGGTGTTTTTCTCTTGGGATCACTTGCAAGTCCGGATACGATATCTGATTCAAAGATCACATTTCCATCCTGATAATACCACATATACTGTTCTGTAAGGTCCACTTCAATGTAGGTATTTCCCAGATCATTCACACCATAAGAATTGGCTCTCATGGAATAAACCGGCTCTCTGGTCGTCTGAGCTCCGGACTGGATCTCCTGGGGTAAGCTGTGCCACCTCTCCGTCCTGATCGATCTTCCAGCCATATGCAGAACCGGAAACCGAAACGGTTCTTCCGCTTGTTGTCTGGAACTGTCGCTCTGTACCTACTGTATCATGATCCGCTGCAAGCTGTGCCACATAATCCACGATATGCTGTTTGAAGGATGCATCATCCCTTGGATCAGCTGGCCCCTTTTTCGTCAAACTGCAGCCAGTTCTTGATGGTGCTTCCATCAAGTGTTACTGTCTCATCTCCAAATGTGTAGGTGATGCTTGCCCTCGCAAAGTTATTATATGCATCCACCGTTGCCTGCAGATCTGCACTGTCGCTGGTCACATCTGCTTTCACATAAGCATCCGGGTTACTGCCAAGATCTACTTCCCCGTCATCGCTGCTGATAGCATCACTGATCATCTGATAGGCTTCTTTTACCTTCAGTTCACTTCCCACTGTCTCCGGCACGATCGTAAACTCGGAATCATTAAAGCTTACGTACGCATTCTCCGGTGCTACCTGATTCTCTTTCTGGGCACAGTTCAGTGCTTTCACTTCTGACTCCAGCTTTGACTTGTCAAAAGCTGTCTGCTCACTGGCTGTGTAAGTCGTCTTTTCAAAAAATCCTCTCACCCATTCATAGGGCTTCTGCGCTTTCAAAAGCTTCAGAACTTCACCACTGGATATATAACGATAACTGATATCCGTTCCTTCTATCGTCTGCGGTTCCTGATCTCTGGCCTTTACCTGGATGGAATAGCCTTCCATTTTTTTTGCGATCTCCTGCTCAACCTCATATGCAGTCCTGTTGGAGCTGTCGATCCCGTTAATCGTTGTGCCCTCAAAGAAATGACTGGTGTAATAATAAGATACTCCTGCATATGCACAGCCTGCCACTACCAAAACCATGGCGGCGATCATTCCGGTCACCTTCAGTGCCTTATGCTTTTTCTTTTCGGGTATAACAATAGGTTCAAATTCAGATTCATCGATAGGTACGTAGGTGATCTTCCTTGGCCTTGCTGATTTCGAAGGTCGTGCCGACTTGTGAGCAGCTGATCTGTTATTTTTATTTTCAGGCTGAGGCTCTCCTGCAGTATCACTGACGATCTTTGCCATGGCATCATTGATCCTGTCCTCGATATCCCTCTTTTCATCGTTGCTCATATTTATTCACCTCTATGTTCATGTGCCTTCAAAAAAGGCATCTTTCCATTGATACTTTCTGGTCTTACTCACCAGCTTTTTCATTATATCATACTTTCCGGAAATTGCATCTCATTTCACGGTTTTTTTATAACTTATTTGTACCGTACAGCTTCCGCGCCATATCTTTCATAACATAGAAATACATTACCCAAAGGAGCACTGACGCAAAGATCCAGGCCACCGGACTTGCAAGACAGGTACCGATATAGCTGCTTTTTCCGGCTGCAATGGTAGCGGTGATCCCTCTTCCTGCAAGCTCAGCCACACCGGCCATCATAGGAAGAAGACCATATCCCATTCCCTGGATACCGTTTCGCAGTACATTGACAAAATACAGAGGAATAAAAAACAGTGCCACACATTTTACATAGATTGCTACCATAGGAAGCACTTCTTTAATGTTATCTGAGATAAACAGATATGCGAAATATTTTCCCGCAAAGAACAGAAAACCACCAACAACAACAGAATATACAATTCCTATAAAATGCGAAGCCCGGAAGCCTTCCCGCACTCTCTCAAGCTTTCCGGCTCCGATATTCTGTGCATTGTAGGTAGCGCTGGCAGTTCCCTGTGCCACATATGCCTGGGTGAAGATCTGCTCGATCTTACTTCCTGCTGTAAACGCCGCCACCGCATAAGAGCCAAGCATATTTAAGGCTGACTGTACCATCATGGTTCCGATCGCCGTGATGGAATACTGCAGTCCCATTGGGATTCCCACACCGATCTGCTTGGCTGCGAGGTTACATCTGAAATACCAGTCTTCTTTTTTCATACGGAGCTCCGGCACAAACTTCCAGATATATACCAGACATAAGACTCCTGAAACTCCCTGGGAAATAATGGTAGCCCAGGCTGCTCCAGGCGCTCCCAACTTAAACACGATGATAAATACAAGGTCAAGCACAATATTCAGCATTGCAGATAAGATCAGAAAATACAGTGGTACCTTACTATTTCCCAGTGCACGGAGGATACTGGCCAGGATATTATATAATGCCTGGGCAAAAATCCCTCCGCAGATGATCATAACGTAAGCATATGCATCCTTGAAAATATCATCCGGCGTATGCATAAATTTCAGAAGTGCATGCATACCTGTCATGCTGACTGCTGTCATCACTGCCGAGACCAGCGCTGTCAGGATCAGTGCATTTCCCACGGTCTGACGCATCTCATCCATTTTTCCCGCACCGTACTTCTGTGCAGTCAGTACGGTAAAACCGGCAGTAAGTCCCAGAAGAAAGCCTATGATCAAAAAGATGATAGTTCCTGTTGAGCCAACTGCCGCCAGTGCCTTTGTTCCTACAAATTTTCCTACAACCACCGCATCTACCATATTGTAGAACTGCTGAAATACATTACCAATAAATACCGGGATCGTAAATCCCAGGAGCACTTTTACCGGTTTTCCCTGTGTCATGTCTGTTTTCATGAAATCTTTTTTCCCCCCATTTAATTTGATCGTTCATAAACTTTGTGCTGCTTTTTGTTATTCTTTTTATTATTCTTTCTGTAACTTTACAGTTGCTCAAAAGTTACCTGTTTTTATGTATCAGAGGGATTATAGTTGAAATGGAATGATTTTACAAGATGATTTTGAAAATTTTTTTCATGTGTGGAAACAGAAACAATCGGATGAAAAAATCCCGGCAGATCCGTAAAAATCTGCCGGGATTCCGTGAAGCTTATTTATTTCTCAACAAGAAGAGACTCTCCTGTCATTTCCTTCGGCTGCTCCATACCCATAAGCTGGATCAGAGTCGGAACGATATCTGCAAGACATCCGTTCTCACGAAGTGTGTATTTCGGATCTGCGTTTACAAGGATAAACGGTACCGGGTTCGTTGTATGAGCTGTCCATGGCTCACCTGTTTCATAATTTACAAGCTGCTCTGCGTTACCATGGTCAGCGCAGATAAAGAGCTGTCCGTCAACCTCTTTGATTGCCTCTACAGCCTTACCAACACACGCATCAACAGTCTCAACAGCCTTGATCGCAGCTGCCTCAACACCTGTATGGCCAACCATATCCGGGTTCGCAAAGTTGATGATGATCACATCATATTTGTCAGATTTGATCGCCTCTACAAGCTTCTCGCAAACCTCCGGTGCACTCATCTCCGGCTGCATATCGTAGGTCGGAACCTTCGGGGATTTTACAAGGATTCTGTCCTCTCCTTTGTTTGGTTCCTCAACACCACCGTTGAAGAAGAATGTAACATGTGCATATTTCTCTGTCTCGGCGATACGTGCCTGTGTCATATCGTGAGCTGCAAGGTACTCACCGAAGGTATTGTGAAGAAGAACCTTGTGGAATGCTACCAGCTTGTTCTGGATGGTATCATCATACTCTGTGAAGCATACGAATGTGGTATCCAGTCTCTTTGCTCTCTCAAAGCCCTTAAAATCGTCATCACAGAAAGCTCTTGTGATCTCTCTTGCACGGTCCGGACGGAAGTTGAAGAATACAACGGAATCCTTATCGGAAATAGTTGCAACCGGTTTGCCGTCTTTCTCGATAACAGTCGGAAGCACAAATTCATCTGTCTTGTCAGCATCATAGGAAGCCTGAACTGCTGCTGCAGCATCTGTTCCCTTTACGCCTTCGCCCTGTGTAAGAGCTTTATATGCAAGCTCAACACGATCCCAGCGGTTATCACGATCCATTGCATAATAACGTCCGGAGATCACACCGATCTCGCCAACGCCGATCTCTTTCATTTTGGCTTCCAGCTGCTCTACAAACTCTTTACCGGATGCAGGCGGTGTGTCACGTCCATCCAGGAAGCAGTGTACGTAAACTTTCTTAAGTCCCTCTCTCTTTGCCATCTCAAGAAGTCCATAGAGATGTGTATTGTGGCTGTGTACGCCACCGTCAGAAAGAAGTCCCATAAAATGGATCGCGGAATCATTGTCTTTTGCGTTCTTCATAGCAGCAAGAAGTGCCTCATTCTTGAAGAAATCGCCGTCCTGGATCTCTTTTGTGATTCTTGTAAGCTCCTGGTATACGATACGGCCTGCGCCCATGTTCATATGACCAACCTCGGAGTTACCCATCTGTCCGTCCGGAAGACCTACCGCAAGACCGCTGGCATTGCCTTTTACAAACGGATAATCTTTCATGAGTCCGTCCATAACCGGTGTTTTTGCCTCATATACAGCATTTCCGTCATGTCTGTCATTGAGTCCGTATCCATCAAGGATCATTAAAACTGTTGGTTTTTTGCTCATAATTTTCCCCTTCTTATCTTTGATCGAAAATCTGTCCGGCACAGCTCTTCAATGATTCTGAAACCCTCTGTACCATTCAGGATTCTTTTGTTTTCCATTTTATATAGTACCAAAATCCAGAAATTTTGCAACGTTTTCTTTGACAAAAATTTGTCTGTTTCCAATTTCCTGACAACTAATGCGGCTGATCTGTAAATTTACGCGAAAGATATTATTTCTGGTATACACGGATCATAGAAGAAATCTTTCTTACAGATGCGCTATTTTCCAGCTCTTCCTTGACCTTAAAGAAAGCGCCCTCACTTACAAGTTTAGTGATCACAACAACCTCTGCAGTATCCGGTCTCTTGCTTTCTTTCTGCATGATCTGTGCCACGCTTGCCTGATATTTTGCAAAATGCTCCAGGATCTCAGCCAGCACACCGCAGCGGTCCTCTACCTGCAGGCGGAGGAAATAGCGGTTATGGGTATCTGCCATATCTTTTACCGGAAGTGTCTTATAGCAGGTGCAGCCTACTCTTCCGCAGCAATCTGCCTTCATATTACGAACTACCTCAAATACATCACCGGCGACCGCACTTGCTGTAGGAAGCTCACCTGCTCCACGTCCATAGAACATGGTATCTCCTACTGCATCTCCGTGTACAAAAACTGCATTATAAGAATCATTGACGGATGCAAGGGGATGCTCTGCCGGGATCAGCATCGGGCAGACATAGGCCTCAACGCCGTCCTCCTGACAGCGTGCAACACCCAGAAGCTTGATCTCGCAGCCCATTTCTTTTGCGTAACGGATATCCTTTGCCGTGATCTTTGTGATTCCTTCTATATGAACATTATCAAGGGTAACTCTGGAATTGAAGGCAACTGATGCAAGGATGGCAACCTTTCTTCCTGCATCAATTCCTTCGATATCTGCAGTAGGATCCGCCTCTGCATATCCAAGCTCTGTAGCAAGCGCAAGTGCATCTGAAAATTCCATTCCTTCCTGGGACATCTTGGTAAGGATAAAGTTCGTAGTTCCGTTTACGATTCCCATAACTTCCGTTACATGGTTGGCCTCAAGACTGTTCTTCAACGGGCTGATGATCGGGATTCCTCCGGCAACTGCTGCCTCAAACAGAAAATCCTTCTGTGCTGCCCTGGCAGTTTCCAGGATCTCTTTTCCGTGGACTGCGATCAGATCCTTATTTGCAGTTACAACGTTCTTGCCGGCTTTCAGTGCTGCAAGGATATAAGTACGTGCCGGCTCGATCCCGCCGATCAGCTCGATCACAATATCAATGGAAGGATCTTCCTCAATATCTGCCCAGTCTGTTGTAAGAACAGAAGGATCGTCTACCTTCCCGGACGCTTTCTCAAGGTTACGCACCAGGATCTTTGTGATCTTTACTTGGCATCCAAGCTTGGCTGTCATTTCCTGCTCCTGGCTTTTGATCACTTTATATACACCGGTTCCTACTGTTCCGAGACCAAGAAGGGCCGCATTTACGACTTTTTCGTTCATTTTCTGATGTCCCCTTTCCGTTTTTTCCAATTTTTATCAGAGTAACTCCTATGTTATGGCAGAAAACGCTTTTTGTCAAGTTCCGGCAGAGGAAGCAATTCCAGCCAGCTGCCAAAAAGTCCGGTGATCAGCTCCTGCACCATAGCTTTTGACTGTGGTTCCAGTTTATCCAGCTGGCGCACCATGGCAGCCAGACTTTTCAGACCGCCTTCCTGGATTTGGGAAATGGTATCTGCTCCGGTTGCTTCCAGCACAGAAAAGAGTTCCCCGATGAGATGCTCTCTCTGCTTTTCATCCATATGGTCGATCCATTTATGAAGACTTCGGTCTGACGCCGCAGCTCTTCTTGTCAAACTTTCTTTCTCTATAAAGGATGGCCCCATTACCTCCCAGGTAAAAGCATCATGCTGCAGGATTCCCTTCTGTGTACTGGCTACGATCAGCGGATCTTTCTGGTGGCTGAGCAGCATCCCGATCACAGATGCCTCGGGAATGATACGAGTGACTTTTGGCAAAACCCTTTCCACTCTTCCGGGACTGAAAAATCCTTCCGGAAAACCCGGACCATCATTATCATAGACAGAAAGAATCTTTTCCTGCAGGATGTCACTGCACTGCATCGCTGTATACATAGCCAGATTTCCTCCTTTGGAATGACCGCCGATCCGCAGCATGGACTGTATATAAGTTCCATGCGTTTCCAGATATTCCAACGCTTTTCTGTGCGAAGGAACAACTCCGTTGCTTAAGTTAAAATCCTCCTTCCATCCCACAATGGTATCATCGGTTCCACGAAATGAAATATATGTGGTTCCATCATCCAGTCCTATAGTCACTGCCGCAAACTGCTGAGCCTGACGGGAAAGGATTTCATTGACAAAGCCTCCTACTGTACATTTCCGGAATCTCTCCGCACAGGCCATTTTTTCAAGGAGCACCGGTGTATTCTGCAGAAATGCGCTTTCTGCTTTCAGATCCTTCTTTATTTCCCGTCTGGAAAAAGCCGCAAAGAGTTCTTCTACAGAAAGAGTATTTCCGTTTTTTACTTCTGCCATCTCATCCAGATCAAGATAGGAAAAACACACCAGTATCAGATTGTCAACTTCATTAAAGGGTGACTGCTCAAAGGTAAGATCTCCTCTCCAGTCAAGATAATCCAGAATATTCCCCATAAAATCCTCCGCAAATGATCATATAAGCGTCTTACGCACAGCTACAAGCTTTCTTTCTATTATAATACGTAACGGCTGCATCACAGCACAGCCATCTGATGCGTTTCTGCCGTTATCAGATAACCATTTTCTGAAACGACATACCCTGCCAGATATTTATTGTTATCATACCATAAATCCTGATCATTTGCTCCTTTCATCCATTTTTTTTCTGAGATAAAGGATGTAATGAATGCAGCCGCAGGTAAAAGCCGGAAACAGTATCGACAGGCCTGCTGCTGACATCATATAGATCACTGCCCCTTTTCCGTCATCCGGTGTTCCTGCCACAAAACAGTAGAACATGGTAGCTGAAAAATACAGTGTGATCACCACTGAAATTAAGATTTTAAAAAACTTCCTCATTGCTTCTCCTTTCTGTAGTGTCGATATAAGGACACTGTTGTGATTCCAATTTTACCTTCATAATAAGATTAATTCAAGGATGAATCGGACAGGATATATATATGATAAAATATGACAGATTTTGGGTCACGATGAAGGAGCGTGGGATCACTCAGTATGATCTTTATGAACATTACCAGATCACCCGTTCACTTCTGGACAGACTTCGAAAAAATAAAAATGTTGAAATTTATACCATAGACAGGCTGTGTTCCATTCTCCACTGCGAGATCGAGGACATTGTGGAACACGTTCCCGAGCCTGACGAAAGGAACGAACATACAGAAAAAGCTTCAGAGAAAAACAATCCTTACTCTGAAGATAAGAAAAACTCTCTCTGACTGTGATCAGATGCAGCTTTTTTGTTAGCTGTGCTATCCGTGTCAGGGAGAGTTTTTCTGGTTTTTTTATAAAAAGATATAAAAAAAGGGGCCGAAGCCCCTTTTTAAGTGAATCTTATTTGTAGTTTACGATCTTTCCGAAATCTGGTTTCAGGGAAGCGCCGCCTACAAGACCGCCGTCGATGTCAGCCTGAGCGAATAAGTCAGGAGCTGTTGCAGCGTTTACAGATCCGCCGTACTGGATACGGATCTCTGCTGCTGTAGCGTCATCATAGATCTCAGCGATGCATTTACGGATATCAGCGCAAACCTCCTGAGCCTGCTCTGTTGTAGCTGTCTTACCTGTTCCGATAGCCCAGATCGGCTCGTAAGCGATAACTGCTGTCTTAGCCTGATCTGCTGTAACACCCTGGAATCCAACCTTAACCTGCTGACGGATGAAGTCCATTGTTACGCCCTGCTCTCTCTGAGTAAGTGTCTCACCGCAGCACATGATCGGTGTGATACCATGCTCGAAAGCTTTGAGCATTTTTTTGTTAACGTCTTCGTTTGTCTCACCGAAATACTCTCTTCTCTCGGAATGTCCAAGTACTACGTACTTAACGCCAGCATCTACGAGCATAGCCGGAGCGATCTCGCCTGTGTAAGCACCCTTCTCCTCGAAGTACATGTTCTCAGCGCCAACCTGGATGTTTGTTCCTTTAGCTGCCTCAACAACAGGAATGATGTCGATAGCCGGTACGCAGAATACTACATCAACTTCGTCGTTAACAACAAGCGGTTTTAAAGTCTCAACCAGCTTTACAGCCTCGCTTGGTGTCATGTTCATTTTCCAGTTTCCGGCGATAATTTTCTTTCTTGCCATGGTTTTATCTCCTTTTTTGTGTTCTTGGAACACTTTATTTTTTATCAGTCTTTATCGTTAGCTGCTGCTACACCTGGGAGCTCTTTGCCCTCAAGGAACTCAAGAGAAGCACCGCCACCTGTGGAGATGTGTGTCATCTTGTCGCCATATCCGAGGATATTTACAGCTGCTGCAGAATCGCCGCCACCGATGATTGTTGTTGCGTCTGTCTCAGCAAGAGCTTTGGCAACTGCTTCTGTACCATGAGCGAAGTTCGGCATCTCGAAGCATCCCATCGGTCCGTTCCATACAACAGTCTTGGCATCTTTTACAGCGTCTGCAAAAAGCTTCTCAGTCTCCGGTCCGATATCCATTCCTTCCCATCCGTCCGGAATCTCACCACGTTTTACAACCTGGATATTGCAGTCATTGGAGAAGTTATCACCGATTCTGTTATCTACAGGAAGAAGAAGCTTCACGCCCTTCTCCTCTGCTTTCTTCATCATGTCAAGAGCATACTGAAGGTAATCATCCTCGCAGAGGGATGTTCCGATATGTCCGCCCATAGCCTTGGAGAATGTATAGGACATACCACCACCGATGATCAGTGTATCTACCTTGTCAAGAAGGTTGTTGATTACAGAGATCTTGCTGGAAACCTTAGCACCGCCAAGAATTGCTACGAATGGTCTCTCCGGATTGTTTACAGTGTTTCCAAGGAAATCGATCTCTTTCTGCATCAGATATCCTACAACTGCTGTTTTTACATATTTGGTAACACCTACGTTAGAGCAGTGAGCTCTGTGAGCAGTTCCGAATGCATCATTTACAAATACATCACAGAGGGAAGCAAGATCTTCGCTGAACTTGTCTTCGTTCTTTGTCTCTTCTGCACGATAACGTGTGTTCTCAAGAAGAACTACATCGCCATCTTTCATCTCTGCTACAGCAGCTTTTGCGTTCGGTCCTACAACCTCAGGATCTGCTGCAAATTTTACTTCCTGGCCAAGAAGCTCAGAAAGACGAACTGCTACAGGTGCAAGAGAAAGCTCCGGTTTCGGCTCTCCCTTCGGTTTTCCGAGGTGGGAGCAAAGGATAACTTTTCCGCCGTCTGCGATCAGTTTCTTGATTGTAGGAAGAGCAGCTACAAGACGGTTCTCATCTGTGATCTTTCCATCCTGAAGCGGAACATTGAAGTCGCATCTTACAAGTACTTTCTGTCCTTTTACATTGATATCGTCAACACTTTTTTTGTTCAGCATCTCTATATCTCCTTAACTTTTATTTCTGCAAAAGCAGATGAATAAGGGCGAGCGGTATTGTTGTCCGCTCTGTTAACAGTCATTTCCTCAGATATTCTTTTGTCTGATCTTTTGGAAAAAAAGGGCCCGGTCCTCTTCAGACCGGACCCTTTCTGAGTCTATTCTTCTACACTCGTTCGCTGAAAATTAAGCGTTCAGAAGGCTTCCGAAGTGCTTGATTGTACGAACCATCTGGCTTGTGTAGGAGTTCTCGTTGTCATACCAGGAAACTACCTGTACTTCTGTTGTGCCATTCTCAAGTGGAAGAACCATTGTCTGAGTAGCATCGAAGAGGGAACCAAATCTCATACCAACGATATCGCTGGATACGATCTCATCCTCGTTGTATCCGAAGGACTCGTTAGAAGCTGCTTTCATAGCTGCGTTGATCTGCTCTTTTGTAACATTTCCTTCAACTACTGCTGTAAGGATTGTTGTAGAACCTGTTGGTGTAGGAACACGCTGTGCAGAACCGATAAGTTTGCCGTTAAGCTCTGGGATAACAAGTCCGATAGCTTTAGCAGCACCTGTGCTGTTTGGAACGATGTTAACTGCAGCTGCACGGGATCTTCTCAGATCGCCTTTTCTCTGCGGTCCGTCAAGTGTCATCTGATCGCCTGTGTAAGCGTGGATTGTGCACATGATACCGGATTTGATCGGTGCAAGATCGTTAAGAGCCTTAGCCATTGGTGCAAGGCAGTTTGTTGTACAGGAAGCTGCGGAGATGATCTTGTCCTCGTTTGTAAGACCCTGATGGTTTACGTTGTAAACGATTGTCTTAAGGTCGTTTCCAGCCGGAGCGGAAATAACTACGTGCTTAGCACCTGCATCGATATGAGCCTGAGCTTTGTCTTTAGATGTGTAGAAACCTGTGCACTCAAGAACTACGTCTACACCGATCTCTCCCCATGGAAGCTCTGCAGCGTTAGCCTTAGCATAGATTTTGATCTCTTTTCCGTCAACTGTGATGGAATCCTCTCCTGCTTTAACTGTATCAGCAAGAGCATATCTTCCCTGTGTAGAATCATATTTTAATAAGTGAGCAAGCATTTTAGGAGATGTAAGGTCATTGATTGCTACAACCTCGAATCCCTCTGCTCCAAACATCTGACGGAATGCAAGACGACCGATACGTCCAAAACCATTAATTGCAACTTTTACTGCCATGATAAATTCCTCCTATGAATTGAATGGTGATTAAATCGTTCCTTTGTTAAAGAAACATCAACCTGTTTCATATTGTACCTAATTCCAAACAAAAATTCAAGAGCTATTTATAAAAAAGAACATTAAAATAAATATTAAGAAAATTTCTGAAAAATGTGCTATAATTCTCTGATAGAAAGTTCTGTCCTGCTGATTCCCAAAACGGATATCTATATTCCCGCTGGGAGTTTGACTTTCCCGGATTCATAACAGGCAGATACGATCATTGTCACAGAATATAAAGGCTTGAATATGGAGGTACAAAATGGACCAGAAAATTTTATGGGACTGCCATATGCACTCCTCTTTTTCCGCAGATTCCGATACACCGATGGAAGAAATGATCCAGACTGCCGCAGACCAGGGTCTCACGGGAATCTGTTTTACTGAACATTTTGATCCGGATTATCCCGATACTCCGGAAAATCTTGATTTTTCCCTGAACATCCCTGCATACCGCCAGAAACTTGAGAGTCTTGCGGATGCTTTTAAAGACCAGATCCAGGTTAACTTCGGGATCGAGCTTGGACTTCAGCCTCAGCTTGCAGAATCTTTTTCCGATCTTCTGAAAGAAGTTCCCTTTGATTTCGTTATTGGTTCCTCCCATGTGGTGCACGGATACGATCCTTATTATCCTTCTTATTTTGAGGGCCGTAAGGAATCCGCATGCTACATGGAATATTTTGAATCCATCCTGGAAAATATCGCTGCTTTTGACGAGATGGATGTGTACGGACATATCGACTATGTAGTACGTTATGGTCCAAATCAGAACCGTCAGTATTCTTACGGACGATATAAGGAGATCCTGGACGAGATCCTGCGGACATTGATCCGCAAAAATGTGGGAATCGAGCTGAACACAGGCGGTTATCACTACGGGCTTGGTGAACCGAATCCCTGTGTCAATATTATCCGACGTTACCGTGAGCTTGGCGGTGAGATCATCACCATCGGTGCAGATGCCCATACTCCGGATAAAATCGGCTATGCTTTTGACAAGGCGGCTGATGTTCTCCGTGAATGTGGTTTTTCCTATTATGCTGTATTTAAAAACCGCCGTCCTGTTTTTCATAAGCTGTAGCTCTGTTTCTCTCTCCGGTGAGAGAGTTTACATTTTTATACCGAAAATATCATTTATCTAAGGAGGAATTCTATATGTCAACAAAAAGACTCCAGAAAAAGAAAGCTGCCATGCAGGCAAAAAAAGAAAAGCAACTGAAAAAAAATACCTCTGCTACCGGCACCAGTTCCAGTGCTGCCAAATCTGTTGAAAATGCTAAAGCCGAAGTGAAAAAAACTTGAAACCGTAAAGAAGGAAACGCTTAAAGTCGAAACTTCCAAAACTGAACCGATCAAAGTCGAGACTTCCAAGACCGAACCGATCAAGGTCGAGACTTCCAAGACCGAGCCGATCAAGGTCGAGACTTCCAAGACCGAGCCGATCAAGGTTGAGACTTCCAAGACCGAACCGATCAAGGTCGAGACTTCCAAGACCGAGCCGATCAAGGTTGAGACTTCCAAGACCGAGCCGATCAAGGTCGAGACTTCCAAGACCGAGCCGATCAAGGTCGAGACTTCCAAGACCGAGCCTCTGAAAGTCGAAACTTCCAAGGAGGACACAGCTTACGATGCCCTCTACGAGAAACGTCTGAAACACTACTACAATGATCTGAAATGGCTTTACTGCGAGCTGTTCCGCGATCACCCGGAAGTTGCCGGCACATTCTCAAGCCTCACAAAAAAGATGAAAGAAATCTACCGTGAGCGTTCTCTTTCCATGAAGGAAGCCGACCAGAACTGCGCTGCAGATCCTGACTGGTTCCGTAAGACTACTTTCACCGGAATGGCTGTAAATCCTGCTGACTTCGCAGATACTCTTTCCGGGCTGTCCGATAAGCTGGACTATATCAGTGAATGCAAAGCAGACACTCTGTACCTGACAGATCTTTTCCAGGCAACCTCCAACTGCTCTCTTCGCATTATCCCGGAGATCGGAACCTCCGAAGATCTGTACACACTTGCAGCTAACTGTAGGAAAGCAGGTATCCGCCTGGCTCTTGAGATCCCGTTAAGTCTTTCTGTGGATGACCCACAGTCCGGTGCGCCATGTGTGCTCCAGACTCCGGCTTATTTCAATGCAATGCTTCTTCAGATCCTGGAGCTTGCAAATGAAGGTGCTTCTATATTCAGCCTTGGTGTTCTTCCGATGATGCCGGAAGAAAATCTCTGGAAGCTTCACTCTCTGCTGCGTATGACCCGAATGGTGTGTGAGATCGTATGCCCCGGAATTCTTCTCCTTGGCGAAACAGACCGCCCACCTGCAGAGGCTGCTGCATTTGGCGGAACTTCCGATATGCCGGAACTTCACATTGTAAACAGCACCCAGCTGATGTCCGATCTCTGGCATACCGTTGCCACAAAGGACACTGCCCTTCTCCGCCGGGGAATCGACAGAGCTGCAGACCTTCCGCAGGCACCGGTATTCCAGAATTACCTTCGTAACCGCAACACGGTACGCTGGAATCTGGACTATGATTTCCTGAAAGGAAGCTTTATCACAGAAGGGCCTCACAGAGATTATCTGAATGAATTCCTGGCAGGTATTTTCCCTGATTCCTTTGCCCGGGGTGAAATTTATGTAAATCCGGAAACCGAGAAATCTGAGCTCTGCGGAACAACCGCATCTCTTGCAGGAATCGAGCGTTTTGATTATGAAGGAAATATGGAGGGTGTCAGCCGGGGAATCCGCTATGACGTAGCACTTCATGCATTGCTTCTTTCCCTCCCCGGAATTCCGGTACTTCGAAGCGGTGACGAGGTCGGACAGCTGAATGACTACACCTATAAAACAGACATTTCCAAAGCAGCTGATCCCCGCCGGCTCCACAACGGACGTTTCAACTGGGCACTTGCCCGGAACAGAGCCGATGCCGAAACGATCCAGGGACGCATTTTCAACAGCCTTGAGCAGCTGGAATCCATCCGTGCCAGCCATCCGGTATTTGCACCTGAAGTTTCTGCACATACACTGGAAACCTGGGAAAAAGCTCTCCTTGCCCTGGTAAGAGAAACTTCTGAAGAAAAGCTGATCTGCATCTACAACTTCAGCGACCAGGATAAGGTAGCCTGGATCAACGAACAGGACGGTACCTACACAGATCTTCTCACAGGAGTTCAGAGAGACGCACAGGCTGTAGAGATCCCGGCCTTCGGATTTATCTGGCTTATGCACACGAAATAATAGCTTTGTCAGGCGGATATCCACACTCTGCATTCTCTACACAGCTCTGCACCGGATAACTGGATAACTGCTTCACAGTTTATTTGCAAAAAAGGACACTGCCATTTTCAACGGGCAGTGTCCTTTTTTATTTCTCATATTATTATTTTCTCAGCTTATCAATAAAATGCAGCAAATTTCCCCTGTTCCCCACTATCCAGCGAACGGCTGTAAATATTTCTGAGCCAGGCCGTGATCACATCGATCAGGATCGGAGAAAATGTCATCAGAAGGAACACCAGAATGATCATTCCGAATTCCAGCGATCCCAGTGTCAGAAGATTCTGCAGAACCACCGCCGCACCGAAAAAGATCACCTGCATACTGTAAATGATCACCTTTCGATACTTATTCAGAGGTGCGTAAACTGTCTTAAGTGCCGCCATATAATTCCATCCTGTTACAAGCACACAGGCTGTATTCAGCATAGCATTGGAATGGTATACATTCTGGCATACCAGCATCACACTGAACACACAGCCCGTGATGGTCACAGCAGCCGGAAATGCATTCATAAATACATGACGCAAAAATGTATGGTCGATCTTCTCATAATTATTCTCCTGTGCCAGAAGGAATGTAGGAACACCAACAGCGCAGGCACTGATCAGAGACATCTGGATCGGCTCAAAGGGATAGGAATCCCCGAAGAAGATCGTGATCAGTGACAGCAGCACGGAAAAAATCGTTTTGATCAGAAACATAGATGCCGCAGTACGGATATTATTTACAACCCGGCGTCCCTGATTCACAATTTCCGGCATTGCTGCAAAATTAGAATCCAGCAATACCACATTGGCAATATTCTTGGCAGCATCACTGCCCTCAGCCATGGCAATACTGCAGTCCGCCTCTTTAAGCGCCAGAACATCATTGACACCATCACCGGTCATGGCAACCGTATGCTTCTGAGCCTGTAAAGACTTCACCATTGCCTGCTTCTGCTGAGGTGTTACACGTCCGAACACACTATATTCTGCAACTGCCTCGTCCATCTGTTCCTGGGTTGTGATCGTTGTCGCATCTATATAATGCTCTGCATTTTTAAGGCCTGCACGTCTGGCAATTGCAGAAACCGTCACCGGATCATCACCGGAGATCACTTTCAGATCAACACCCTGACTTTCGAAATATGCCAGTGTATCCGGTGCCTCTGCACGGATCACATCGGTAATAAGCAAAAGTCCGACAGGTTCCAGTCCCTCCGGAAGCTCCGCTCCCTCACTCACATTTACACTATGGGCAAGAACCAGCACACGAAGACCTTCCTCTGCAAATCTGCCACAATACTCCATCAACTCCGGGTTCCCTTCCGGAAAAAGAAACTGCGCTGCCCCCATCAGATAAGTACCTGTATCTGTAAATGCAGCTCCGCTGTACTTCCTGTCAGAAGAAAACGGGATCACATGATCCAGCTCCATATCCTGAGATACTTTAAATCTTGCCCTGAGTGCATCGGCAGTGGCATTCTGATCCTTCAGCACAGAAAGCAGATTTCCCATGATATGCTCGATCTCCCGGGTCTTCTCCGGATCTTCCTGACTATGTTTCTCCGGGTCAGCTTCTGACTTTTCCTGTAATACGAGATTCGCACTTCCATCCTCCTTTGCGATCGCATCTGTTGCTGAAACTGTAGAAGTCGCAGAACTCTCAGTTCCATTGCTGTCACCTTCGCCGGATTCAGGATCTTTCCCGGATATTGTCTCTGAAATCTCATCATACACCGGCGGATAGCTCTCCACCGCCTCCACACACATGGTACCCTCTGTGATAGTTCCTGTCTTATCCAGGCAGAGCGTATCCACGCGTGCAAGAGTTTCTATACAGTACAGCTCCTGCACCAGCGTCTTCTTCTGGGCCAGCTTCAGCGCACCCAGAGTCAGTGCCACACTGGTAAGAAGGACCAGTCCCTCCGGGATCATTCCCAGGACCGCTGCAACCATATTGACAACAGAATCCCGGATATTGTCTCCCACAAAATAATACTGTTTATAAAAAAGCAGCGCACCCATTGGTACGATAATGATACTGATCACCTTCAGAATGGCATTCAGGGAATTTCTAAGCTCTGAATTATGGCGTTTGAATTCCTTTGCCTCGCTGGTGATCCTTGACGCATAGTTGTCACTTCCCACATGGATGATCTGGCAGCAGGCCTGTCCCGCCGTCACAAAGCTTCCGGAAAAAAGCTCATCTCCCGGATTCTTCGGAAGATTGTCTGCCTCACCGGTAAGCAGGGATTCATTGACCTCAAGGCTTCCCTCCAGGATCTTCGCATCTGCCGGAACCTGTTCTCCGGCCTTCAGGAATATCAGATCATCGACAACCAGCTTCTCTGTAGAAATTTTCCATTTTTTTCCTTCACGCAGAACAACCGTCTTGGATTCTGTCAGGATGGCCAGCTTGTCAATCGTCTTCTTAGCACGGACCTCCTGAATGATCCCGATCACGGTATTAATAAAAATGATTCCTACAAACATGGAGTTTTTGTAGGAACCAACCAGCAGTACGAGAACCAGCAGCACCAGGTTCAGAAAATTGAAGAATGTCAACGTATTCTCCAGAATGATCTGCTTATATGTCCTGGTGTTGGGGTTTTCGTTATTATTTACCTGGCCCTGCGCAATTCTTTCCTGAACTTCTTCGTTCGTAAGTCCTGTCATGCTCCTTACTTACCTGTCCTTTCAATGGCTTACGGTTCTGTTCAACTGAAGCTTGCTCATGCCCCGGTTATGATCGTAAATAAAAGGGATCAATACTCCTCTTCTGTATCCTCTTCACCCTCGTGGATATCAGACTTCGGTTTGGAAAGACCCTCGATCTTAATGTGATGTTTCTCTGCATAATCCCAGAGAGCTGCATGAATTGCTTCCTCAGCAAGCAGGGAACAGTGGATCTTTACCGGCGGAAGTCCGTCCAGAGCCTCCATAACGGCCTTGTTGGTTACTTCCATAGCTTCCTCAATGGTCTTGCCCATTACAAGTTCTGTTGCCATGCTGCTTGTTGCAACTGCTGCACCGCATCCAAATGTTTTAAATTTGCAGTCTTTGATAATATGAGTTTCGTCATCGATATCAAGGAATATTCTCATAATATCACCGCATTTTGCATTTCCTACAGTACCCACGCCACTTGCGTTCTCGATCTCACCGACATTACGTGGATGCTGAAAATGATCCATTACTTTTTCACTATACATTATTTTTTCCTCCTGGCAAGTATTTTATTATTTTTTCTGCTTTTTAATAAAATCTTCATATAATGGAGACATGCTTCTTAAGTTTGCAGTAATATCTTTCAGCTTATCTACTACAAAATCAACATCCTCCATTGTCGTCTCCTCGCTTAAGGTCATACGGAGAGATCCGTGTGCGATCTCATGAGGAAGACCGATAGCTAGCAGAACGTGTGACGGATCCAGAGAACCGGATGTACATGCGGAACCGCTGGATGCACAGATTCCGAAATTATCAAGCATCAGAAGAAGTGACTCTCCCTCGATGAACTGGATGCTTACATTTACGTTGTTCGGAAGACGTTTTACTTTATCTCCATTGAGACGTACGTACGGGATCTCTGTGAGGATCCTGCTGATCATATGATCTCTGATCTCGATTTCTTTTGCAGTACGCTCTTTCATGGACTTGTTTGCACGCTCTGCTGCAAGACCGTATCCTACGATACCAGGAACGTTCTCTGTACCTGCACGACGTTTTCTCTCCTGTGCTCCGCCATGTACGAAGGAGCGGATCTTAACGCCCTTACGGATATAGAGGAAGCCGATTCCCTTCGGTCCGTTGATCTTATGTCCGCTGGAGCTGAGCATATCGATATTGAACTCATCTACATTGATCGGGATCTGGCCGAATGCCTGAACAGCATCTGTATGGAACAGGATTCCATGCTCATGTGCGATCTGTCCGATCTCTTTCAGCGGCTCAAGAGTACCAATCTCATTGTTTGCAGCCATAACAGAGATCAGGATGGTCTCCGGTGTGATGGCTTTCTGAAGCTCATCCAGGTCAATGAAACCATTCTCATCTACATCCAGGTATGTGACCTTGGCACCACGCTCTTTTTCAAGGTACTCGCAGGTATGAAGGATGGCATGATGCTCGATCTTTGTTGTGATGATGTGGTTTCCTTTATTTTTATATGCCTCAAAGGTCGCTTTCAGAGCCCAGTTATCAGACTCGGAACCACCTGCAGTAAAATAGATCTCCTCTTTTTTGGCTCCGATCACATCTGCGATCTGCTGTCTTGCCTTTGCGATGGCAGCCTTGCTGTTTGCCGCAAAATCATAAACGGTTGAAGCATTTCCATAAAACTCTGTAAAATACGGCAGCATAGCCTCCACAACTTCCGGTGCGGTCTTTGTGGTAGCCGCATTGTCCAGATAAATCATTTTTCCCATTTTCTTTTCCTCCTGTTCAGGATAATTATTTTTCGTGTATTCTCCGGCTTTCTTCGATCAGCTCACTGAGCATTAGGGTATCCACTGCATCTGTGATGCTGTCGTTGATCCTCTTCCACACTAGTTTAGCTACACAGAGATCGGAACCCTGGCAGCCACCGTCACCTTCTGTTCCCGGACATGTTGCAGCCTCCAGGCCACCCTCCAGGACACGAAGGATATCTCCCACTGAAATCTCTTCTGCCGGTCTTCCAAGGAAGTATCCTCCGGCTGCGCCGCGGACACTCTTCACAAGGCCCGCTTTCTTCAAAAGTGCCATCAGCTGCTCCAGATAGCTGACTGATATATTCTGACGGCCCGCAATACTCTGAAGCGAGACCGCTTCTTTTTCACTGTAAAGACCAAGGTCTATCAAAGCCTTAAGTCCGTATTTTGCTCTTGTTGACAGTTTCATCCGCTCACCTCTTTTTCAATTCCCAGTGTTTTCCTCGGATTTCATGTTTACTCTATCAGAAACATATGGTTCTGTCAAGACTAACTTCTTCATATACTGACAAAAAGACTCAAGGTTATCCATGTCAAAAAAATATTTCTCAAAGGAACCCTGATTCTTGCCTGCACAGGCCTTATCAGCCGTATCGCAGGTTTCTTTTATAGAATATTCCTCTCCCATGCCATTGGTGCGGAAGGTCTTGGTTTGTATCAGCTGGTTCTTCCTCTCCAGGGACTTATGGCCGCTTTATCCTATACAGGGATCCAGTCTGCCCTTTCACGCCTGATCGCGTCCAGACTTTGCCCCTTTCAGGAGAAAAAGGAGGCACGTTTTTTCGCTGGTCACAGGAACACTTATGGCTGTCTTTTTTTCTGCTGCAGCCGGTTTTCTGCTTTTTCAGCACGCATATTTTTTTGCTTCCGCAATTCTGAAAACACCGCAGACTGCCGGTCTTCTTCGCCTAACAGCTGTCAGTATTCCTCTCTGTGCCATTCATTCCTGCATTGACAGCTATTATTATGCCCGGAAAAAAGCCTCTGTTCCGGCAGTCGTGCAGCTTTCGGAGCAGTCTGCACGGATCGGCACTACCTATATCCTGTATCTGATCTTTCTTTCCGAAGGACGTCCGATCACTGCATTGATCGCAGCGGGAGGTTCCCTTGCCGGAGAGACTGCCGCTTCGCTGGTGTCGCTGCTGGTAGTTTCCTTTCATTTCGGAAATCACCCTGTACACGAAAAGACTCCCGTCAGGATCTTTCCGCTGATAAAGGACCTTTTCACACTGTCTTTTCCCATTTCCCTGAACAGGATCCTTCTGACACTTCTCGGCAGCATAGAAGCGGTCCTGATCCCACAGATGCTTCTGCGTTCCGGCATGACAGCCTCAGACTCACTGAAGATCTATGGGATCTTTACAGGAATGGCACTGCCCCTGCTCCTGTTTCCTTCCACACTTACGTCTTCCGCCGCTGTAATGCTGATGCCTTCCATCGCACAGCTTGATGCACTGGGAAAGCAGAAGCAGATCCGCCGTGTCACAGATCAGACCTTTTTTCTGTGCATGTTCCTGGGATTTCTATGCGGAAGCGGATTCTTTCTTTTTGGCCCATTCCTCGGAACATTGCTTTTTCACAGCCAGACTGCCGGAACCTACATACGGTATCTGTCTTTTATCTGTCCTTTTCTTTATACAAACACCATGCTCACCAGCATCCTGCAGGGACTTGGAAAACCGGGGCTCTGTCTGATCCACAGTATTGCCGGCATTCTCATCCGTATTTTCTCCGTTGTTTTTATAATTCCGGCAACGGGGATCCGAGGCTATTTTTACGGAAATTTTTCTGGGTGAGCTGCTGCTTACTCTTCTACACGTGAAAGCGCTAAAATTTCCCTATCGACAATCGGCCAATAATCGTTTATAATAAATAATCGAAATGTCTATAGTTATGGAGGAATAAAGTACTATGAGTTTTGAATTCATAAAAAAACTGCCAACTCCTGAGGAAATCCGCAATCAGTATCCGCTCGATGCTGAACTTCAGGCGCTCAAGGAGAAACGCGATGCTGAGATTCGCGACGTTTTCACCGGAAAATCCGATAAATTCCTCGCTATCATCGGACCATGTTCTGCAGATAACGAAGATGCCGTATGCGATTATCTTTTAAGACTTCGCAAAGTTCAGGAAAAGATCGAGGATAAAGTCCTTATCATCCCGCGTGTTTACACAAACAAACCACGTACGACCGGTGAAGGATACAAGGGAATGGTCCATCAGCCGGATCCTGAGAAAAAACCGAACCTTCTTGCCGGACTGATCGCGATCCGCAAGATGCACATGCGTGCTATCCGCGAAAGTGGCTTCACCTGTGCAGATGAGATGCTTTACCCGGAGAACTACCGTTATCTCTCTGATCTGCTTTCCTACGTTGCTGTAGGCGCACGTTCTGTTGAAGATCAGCAGCACAGACTCACTGTCAGCGGCATGGATGTTCCGGCTGGTATGAAGAACCCTACCAGTGGTGACTACAGCGTTATGCTGAACTCCATTGTTGCAGCACAGGGCGCTCATCGTTTTATTTACAGAAGCTGGGAGGTTGAGACCACCGGCAACCCACTCTCTCACGCAATCCTTCGCGGTGCAGTAAACAAGCATGGGGAAGCGATCCCGAACTACCATTACGAGGATCTTCGTCTTCTCTATGACAAATACCATGCAAAGAACCTTGCCAACCCGGCAGTGATCGTGGATACCAACCACTCCAACTCCAACAAGCATTACGAGCAGCAGGTTCGTATCGCAAGTGAGGTTCTTCACAGCCGTCAGGTAGATCCTGAGCTTCACTCCATGGTAAAAGGTCTCATGATCGAGAGCTATATCGAGCCAGGCAATCAGAAGATCGGTGGAGATCACATCTACGGAAAATCCATCACAGATGCCTGCCTTGGTTGGGATGAGTCTGAGAAGCTGCTTTACACGATTGCTGAAAATTGCTAAGATCTGTCTGATCTGCAGTTCAGGAAACGGATATTTGTGATCCTTTTACACTTTATGTTCAAAAAAAGAACCGGCATTCTTCCATTTTGGAAGCTGCCGGTTCTTTTTTGAACGCGTTTTTTATATTATTTCTTACAGATCAATGCCTCGGATGTGCTTTCATATATACGTCTCGCATTTTCGCAACGCCAAAATTCAGATAGACCTGTGTGGTGGAAATATCCGAATGTCCAAGCATTTCCTGCACACTCTTCACGTCCGCTCCATTCTGCAGCATATGTGCGGCAAAAGAATGTCTCAGTGTATGCGGCGTGATATCATGCTGGATCCCGGCTTCCTCTGCATATCCCTTCAGAACCTTCCAGAATCCCTGTCTGCTCATGGATTTTCCTGAACAGTTGGTAAAAAGACTCTCCGTCTCATTTTCTTTCACAAATTTTCCACGGGCTTCCTTCAGATATTTCTCCATGGCTGTTTTGCATACATTTCCTATCGGGATCACCCGTTCCTTATCCTCATCGTGACAGACTACATAACCAAGCCGCAGATTGAGATCCTCCAGATTCAGCCGCAAAAGTTCACTGACACGCATTCCTGTAGCATACAAAAGCTCCAGCATGGCACTGTCCCGGATTCCCTTCGGTGTATTCAGATCCGGCTGTTTCAAAAGGCGGTCTACCTCATCCACAGTAAGGATCTCCGGCATCCGCTTCTCAACCTTGGGCGGCTTCAGTTCCAGAGACGGATCCCTCTCGATCCTGTTCTCCTGATAAAGATACTGAAACAAGGCACGGATAGATGCTACATTTCTGGAGATCGTTGAGGAAGCGAACTGTCCTCTCTCCATATAGCTGAGATAGCCTTCCAGCTCCAGTTCTCCTACATCTCGGATATCATAGATCCCACGATCTGCAAAATATACTGCCATCTTCTTCAGGTCTCTCTGGTAAGATACTTCTGTATTATGTGACGTCCTTTTTCTATTATGTAAATATGTAATAAATTCCCGTATCTCTATGTCCATTTCTCTGCATCCCGTTTCTCTAAAATCATACTCGTTTATGACTGAATTATACTGTGAATTTTACATAAAATCAAACAGTTTTTCATCGTAAAACCGCACAATTTCAACACTTTCCGGCACAAACCACCAAATATCGCAGATTTTATGGAAACCATTACTAGATATTGTGGAAATTTTCCTCAAAAAAATTTCAGGCCCTTTATAACTTTTCTACGATCCAAGGATTCAGAAAACTTTCTGCGAGGATTCCTCCTGTATACAGCAGAAAAACTGTGATCCCCTGCCGAAAATAAGCCCCTGTTTTCTGCGGCACAAGTCCATAATTTTTCCAGATCCCATACGATTGTCTGTATACGATACCTGCAAGATAAAAATACGCCGGAATATAGACCAGATACTGCGGCATCAGAAGTCCGGCGCCGGCCACACCGCCATAAATACCAAATTCCAGAACCGATAATGCCAGAATCATTCCTGTCTCCATTCCCAAAAACAGCATATATGCGACCGTCAAAGGCACTCCGAATATTGTAAATCCGCATAAAAACAACAGAAGAAAAAAACCTCCTCTTCGTCGCAGCACTTCCAGGAAATAAGCTCCGCCGGAAATATCTTTTCCTGCAAAGCTGCGGATCAGATAAAAAGAAGCCAGGGTTTTCTGTTTCCACTCCATTTTCCAGATCAGATTCGGCAACACATTTCCCGCAAAAAATCCGGTCATAAAAAGAAGCTCCGCCGGAAAACGTCCGGCATTTTTCCACTTCCGGTTCTCTGTCTTACTCTCCATTTACTCACCCTGTACCAGTTTACGCCTGTTTTTCCAGTAATATGACCGTTTTTCCACATGACAAAAAAAGGCCGGCCAGCTAAAAAGCTGTCCGGCCTTTGATATTTCCAGAACTTTCTTCCATTGAAAGCTTATTTTGCGTAGTCAACCGCTCTGCTTTCACGGATCACATTAACTTTGATCTGTCCAGGATACTCAAGCTCTGCCTCGATCTGCTTTGCAATATCTCTTGCAAGGAGAACCATATCTGCATCACTTACATGATCCGGCACGACCATAACACGAATTTCTCTTCCTGCCTGAATAGCAAAAGATTTCTCTACACCCTTGAATTCATTGGTGATATCCTCAAGCTGTTTCAGACGATTGGTATAGGTTTCCAGGGTCTCACGTCTTGCTCCAGGTCTTGCTGCGGAAATTGCATCAGCAGCCTGTACAATACACGCGATCAGAGATTCCGGCTCCACATCACCATGATGAGACGCAACCGTGTTGATAACGATCGGGGACTCCTTGTATTTCTTGCAGAGATCTACACCGATCTGAATATGAGAACCTTCTACCTCATGGTCAATGGATTTACCAATGTCATGAAGAAGTCCGGCACGCTTGGCCATACGCACATCCACACCAACTTCTCCTGCAAGAAGTCCGGAAAGCTGTGCAACCTCAATTGAATGTCTCAGAGCATTCTGTCCATAGCTTGAACGGAATTTCATACGTCCAAGAAGCTTCAGAAGTTCCGGATGGATTCCATGTACCCCTACATCCATGGCAGCATTCTCACCGTCTTCCCGGATCTGTGCTTCCACTTCTTTCTGGGCTTTCTCAACCATTTCTTCAATTCTTGCCGGATGAATACGTCCATCCACGATCAGTTTCTCAAGAGCCACTCTGGCGATCTCTCTCCTGATCGGATCAAATGCGGAGAGTACCACTGCCTCCGGTGTATCATCAATGATCAGATCCACACCGGTAAGTGTCTCAAGTGTACGGATGTTACGGCCTTCACGACCGATGATCCTTCCCTTCATTTCATCACTTGGAAGCTGTACCACAGAAATCGTTGTCTCGGAAACATGATCCACTGCACATTTCTGAATGGCATTGACTACATATTCCCTGGCTTTCTTATTGGCATCTTCCTTGGCTCTGTTCTCAAGCTCTTTATAGAGTCTTGCAACATCCACCTTTACGTCATCTTCTACAGATTTCAGTAATTCTTCTTTTGCCTGTTCGGAGGTAAGACCTGAAACTCGTTCCAGTTCCTGTACTCCTTTTTCCTCAAGTTCATTTACTCGTTTTTCTTTTTCTTGTAACTCGTTAAATTTCGCTGTACATTCCAGCTCACGCTTCTCCACTGCATTGGCTTTTTTGTCAACAGATTCCTCTTTTGACAAAACTCGCTTCTCGTATCTCTGCAGCTCGTTTCTCCGTTCCTTGGTTTCCCTTTCCAGTTCATTTTTAGTTCGCAGAGATTCTTCCTTTACTTCAAGTAAAGTTTCGCGTTTCTTGGTCTCTGCTGCTTTCAATGCTTCATCAAGAATATTCCTTGCCTTATCCTCTGCTGTACCTATGATTTCCGCATCCTTGCGTACTTTCTTGTCAACAGCAACCTTGCAAGTAACAGGAACTGCAATAAGTAGCGTGACTACCACAGCGACAATAACACCGATAATTGTGCCTGCCACAGGAGCACCTCCTTATTTAGTTTTCATTGTACAAATACAACAATACAAGTTTAGCTGTTTTTCACATTTATGTCAAGTTTTTCTCATGAAAAAGCAGATTTTGGTTAGCACATATAAACTGGCTCTTTTTCTCCGCAGAGTTATTGTTACTGTTCACTCCGTTCTCAGTAACACGCTTCGCGATGCACAGAATTTATGCTGATCGCATAAATTCGCGCGGTATGTCTCGGGTTTTCTGTGACCTTCGCTCACAAAAAACACCTCGCGGGACATTACCAGTGAACAGTAACTATTCAATACAAAAACATGCAGGTTGTATCTTTTCCGATAGTCCTGCATGTTTTTTTATGCTATAATCTTTGATTGAAATCTATTTTTCCGGAAAGGAGTCTCCGTATTTTTATATATGAAACAAACTGAAGAATATTACTACGGCAAAATGTCGAAAGATAAACAAAACGTGTACCGTGCAATGCTTCACGGGCTTATGGAGCTTTCCGACGAGTTCCTGATCCCGCAGGTACCAACCACCGATGGAAACTGGCTCTATGATGTATTTTTCCAGCTTCGTCTGGATCACCCGGAGATTTTCTGGGCTGTGGGGTTTAAATACCGTTATTACAAGGACTCGCCAAATCTGATACTGATCCCTGAATATATCTTCAACAAAAATAAAATCCGGGAGCATCAAAAAGCCCTGGGAGCCCGCGTAGACAAGCTTGTGCGCACCGCCATGAAGTTTTCCGAGTGGGATAAGGAAAAATATGTCCATGACTTCATCTGCGAAAATATCCGCTACGACAAGCTGAAAAAGCCATATTCCCACGAGATCATCGGGCCTCTGGGCCATGGTGTCGGTGTCTGCGAGGGAATCGCCAAATCCGTAAAGGTCCTCTGTGATGCCCTTGGTGTATGGTGTATTATCGCCATCTGTGGAAACAATCCGGAAAAAAGGATCAAATACCGTCATACCTGGAACATCGTCCGGATCAACGGACAGTACTATCATCTGGATGCCACCTTCGATAATACTTTGGGCAAAAACGAAGACGGCTCAACCAGTATCCGTTACGATTATTTTAATCTGGATGACAAAAACATCTTCCGTGACCATGAACCACTGATCGCTCCGGCACCTCCCTGCCCGGATGGAAACCACTTTTATTACCGCGAGAAAAAGCTGTCCTTCACCAAACTGGAAGACGTATACAAACGTGCCC
>ENA-OQHF01000086-OQHF01000086.1-human-gut-metagenome-genome-assembly--contig:-NODE-86-length-54827-cov-6.591792_pt1 | contig 54827 bp, 49 predicted proteins | sample MGYA00242559_ERZ504709 | MGnify/ENA primary metagenome ERZ504709 (study PRJEB26092, sample SAMD00036203) | human gut metagenome | host: Homo sapiens | study: EMG produced TPA metagenomics assembly of... | reverse complement strand
AGCAGGACAGACGATTGGTATCATCGGAGGAACGGGATCAGGAAAGTCTTCACTGGTGAATATGATACCGAGATGTTATGACGCAACAAAAGGGGAGATAAAGATCTTTGGTAAAATATCAAAGAATATGATACCGGGAATTTAAGGGATCATATTGGTATGGTTCTTCAGAAAGCAGTTCTTTTTAAAGGAACGATTGCAGATAATCTGCGTTGGGGAAAAGAAGATGCAACGGAAGAGGAGATGGACGAAGCACTGATGATCTCTCAGGCAAAAGAATTTGTTGATAATAAAAGTGGGAAGACTTGAATTTGGAATCGAGCAGGGGGGAAGAAATCTTTCCGGTGGACAGAAGCAGAGGCTTACGATTGCGAGAGCATTGGTACGCCGGCCGGAAATCCTGATTTTAGATGACAGTGCATCGGCACTTGATTTCGCGACAGATGCGGCATTGCGGATGGCGATCCATGACATGAAAGAAAATCCGACTGTCTTTATCGTGTCCCAGCGAGCTTCTTCCATTCAGTATGCAGATCAGATCATTGTACTGGATGACGGTGCAGTTGCAGGAATCGGTACGCATGAAGAATTACTTGCGGGATGTCCGGTTTATCAGGAAATCTATTACTCACAGTTCCCGAAGGAGGAAGTAGCAAATGGCTGATCGATCAGGAAATAATAAGAAAAAAGTAAATCAGGGGGCAACTCTGAAAAAAGTATTTGAACGGTTAGGAAAATACAGAATTTTTCTGATTTTCTCCATTTTACTTGCAACGGTATCAGTTGCTCTGACCCTGTATATCCCAAAGCTGACAGGTCATGCAGTTGACTTTATCGTCAGCAGAGGAAATGTAGATTTTCCGGGGGTATTGCGTGTGATGGTTCAGATCGGGATCTGTACGCTTGTAACGGCACTGGCACAGTGGCTGATGAATGTATGCAACAATAAAATGACATATCAGATCGTAAGAGATATCAGAAATGAAGCATTTCATAAAATTGAGATCCTTCCATTGAAATATATTGACGGACATGCATATGGAGAAGTTGTCAGCCGTGTGATTGCAGATGTGGATCAGTTTTCAGATGGATTGCTGATGGGATTTACGCAGTTATTTACCGGCGTGGCAACGATCCTTGGAACGTTCTGTTTTATGCTTTCGGTTAATGTAAAGATTACGGTAGTTGTTGTACTGATTACTCCACTGTCATTTTTCGTGGCGAATTTTATCGCAAAGAGAACTTTCAGTATGTTTAAGATCCAGTCTGAAACCAGAGGAGAACAGACAGGGCTGATTGATGAAATGATCGGAAATCAGAAAGTAGTGCAGGTATTTGGCAGAGGGGAAGACGTAACAGAACGGTTTGATGAGATTAATGAAAGACTGAACAGGGCATCGTTAAGAGCAACGTTCTTTTCCTCAATCACGAATCCTTCCACCCGATTCATCAACAGTCTTGTGTATACGGGAGTCGGGATTACCGGAGCATTTGCGGTGGTAAGAGGATCACTGACAGTAGGACAGTTGTCGAGTTTCTTAAGTTATGCGAACCAGTATACGAAGCCATTCAATGAAATTTCAGGTGTCGTAACGGAATTTCAGAATGCGATCGCATGTGCTCAGAGAGTGTTTGAACTGATTGAGGAAGAACCACAGATCCCGGAACCGGAGCAGGCAGTGGTTCTGAAAGACATTGATGGAAATGTCAAGATCGAAGATGTATCATTTTCTTATGTTCCTGAGCAGAAGCTGATCGAAGATTTTAATCTGGATGTGAAGCCGGGACAAAAGATCGCGATCGTCGGGCCGACAGGCTGCGGCAAGACGACTCTGATCAATCTTCTGATGCGGTTCTATGATGTGACGGGAGGTCAGATCAAAGTAGAAAATATTGACATTCGGGAAGTGACGAGAAAAAGTCTTCGTGCAGGATATGGTATGGTTCTTCAGGATACGTGGCTTAAGACAGGGACAATCCGGGAGAATATTACGATGGGAAGACCGGACGCGACAGAGGAAGAGATCATTGAGGCTGCAAAAGCATCTCACATCCACAGTTATATTTCCAGACTTCCAAAGGGATACGATACATGGATCACAGAAGACGGTGGTGGTCTGTCACAGGGACAGAAGCAGTTGTTATGTATTGCGAGAGTCATGCTGTGCCGTCCGCCAATGTTGATTCTGGATGAAGCAACTTCATCCATTGATACAAGAACTGAGCTGAAAATTCAGCAGGCATTTGCTAAATTAATGGAAGGAAGAACCACGTTTATTGTTGCTCATCGTCTGTCTACGATTCGGGAGGCAGATGTGATCCTTGTCATGAAAGATGGAAAGGTGATCGAACAGGGAAATCATGAAAGTCTGCTTGAACAGGGGGGCTTCTACCGACATCTTTATGAGAGTCAGTTTGCACATTAGAAGCGAGAGTCAAGGAGCATGAGTCAAGAAGCAAGAGTCAAGGAGCAAGAGTCAAGAAACATGAGTCAAGAAGTATGAGTCAGAGCTACGGGGCTGCCAGGATATGACCTGACCTGTTGTTATCAGAAAATGAGAAATGCAAAAAGAGGATCTGTCGGTTGACAGATCCTCTTTTATAGTAGTTCGGTTCAAAAATCCATGTAGAAAGATTATTGAATCAGTCCGAGATCAGCCATGGCTTTTCTGAGGACTTCTTTATGTGCATCTTCCATTTCTGTCAATGGGGCACGAAGCGTTCCGACTTCTTTTCCCATCATGTTCAGGGCAGCCTTTACAGGAATCGGATTCACTTCACAGAATAATGCATCAATGAGTGGAAGTGCATCCAACTGCATCTTGCAGCTTCCTGCGATATCTCCTGAGAAGAATTTATAGCACATCTCGTGGACATAAGTCGGAGCTACATTGGAAAGTACGGAGATGACCCCAAGTCCGCCTAAGGAAAGAAGCGGTACGACCTGATCGTCATTTCCTGAGTACAGATCGATCTTTCCGTCGCATAAGTGCATGATCTGTGCTACATTGCTGATATTTCCTGAAGCTTCCTTGACACCGACGATATTTTCTACATTTTTTACCAGTGTTGCAATTGTCTGTGGCTGCAATCCACATCCTGTACGGCTTGGTACATTGTAGAGGATGGCAGGAATCTTAACCTCATTACAGATTGCAGTATAGTGGTTGATGAGACCATTCTGGGTTGCTTTATTATAGTAAGGGGTTACAAGAAGAAGTCCGTCAGCACCGTCTTTTTCTGCTTCTTTGGAAAGCTCAATGGCAGTACGTGTGCAATTAGAACCAGTTCCTGCAATAACCGGAATACGGTGGTTGACGCGTTCCACAGCAAAGCGGATCGTCTCAGCATGTTCAGCTTCTGTCATGGTAGCGGATTCACCGGTTGTTCCACAGATGATGATCGCATCAGTTCCGCCGGCGATCTGCTCTTCCAGCATCTCATCCAGTTTGTCAAAATTAATTTCCAGATTTTCTTTCATTGGTGTAGCAATCGCTACGCCTGCGCCTTTAAAAATTGCCATTCTTTTTTATCCTCCTTTAAAATGGTGAAACAATAAAAGAAACGGCAAGATGCGCCGTTCCAAAATATACGTCATTGTATAAATCAGATAGCTCTCCATCTTGCGATGACAGTCATGCCACTCTTAATGTCATGCCCAAGAATGAGCCTTCAGGAGTTCTCATCCTTTCGGCATCTTTCCCTTTCTGATGAGTTCCTCTGTTCCTGACACATCCGTCATCCTACTTATGAAAAATGCAACCTCTACCTACGTTTCTGATGTTCAAAGAAATCATAACACCGGGGCATAGGGATGTCAACTGATTTGGGTATTATTTTGACTTTTCATTTACATGATGTCGGGGTCAAAAGCCCCCGACTTTGATGCCTGCGGATTGCTCCGTGCTACGCACTCCCACAATCCTACCCAATATTCGCATATCGTGGGATTATCATCCCACTTTTATGCTCATAGCAGGGCGGGTTCTAAGGTCTTTCACCCACCTATGAGCAAGTTTATGTAGGCTTAGACCTTTTGACTCTGGCATCTTTACATTATAATATGAAAAAATATTAGCGGCGTGAGTGAGAGCAAATAAGGATCAACAGGTAAAAAATTGAAAAAATAAAAAAAGTAGTTGAAATCAGAAAAAAAACAGGTTATAATAATTAAGGTTATCAGAAGTGGCAATTCGTGCTGGAATGGCTCAGTTGGTAGAGCACTTCACTCGTAATGAAGGGGTCGTCGGTTCAAGTCCGATTTCCAGCTTAAAAGAAGAATCCCGCAGGATGCGTACGAAAGGGTATGTGTTCTGTGGGATTTTTTATATAAAGAATGTGCCAGAGGCTTTGAGGGCATGGCACATTTTGCTCTGCGTTTGTCCTGTATTATACTGATGCCAGGGTCCTAAGGTCTTTCACCCACCTATGAGCAAGCTCATGTGGGCTTAGACCTTTTGCCCCTGGCATCTTATACTTTCTGGTAGGCAATTCTTTCACTTCCATTTTCAAGATAGACAACTCCACAATATTTAAATCCATTCTTGTCAAGCAGATGCTGCATGACGATATTATCACGATGCGTGTCAATCTTCAGATTTCCACATTTGTTAAAAGCCCAGTTCAGGCAGAAGGAAGCAGCACCGCGGATCGTGCCGTCGGAAGTGATCCGGTGTACGACTCCGTACGGAGCCTCATTGAGCCATTGCCCTTCATAGATCCGGACATAAGTATCATCAATTCCTTCTTTATAATAAAAAGTAGCAATGATCTTATCATGCTCCACACAGACATAGCTGTTCCCGGAGGAAATATCGTCCATCAGGATCTGTGGTGCAGGATAGGTGTTCCCCCATTGCAGAGGGTTTCCGTGACTTGCCATAAATATACGTGCATTCTCATACATACGAATGAGAATATTCAGTTCTTCAGGTTTGGTTTTTCTAATTTCCATAATCGTCCTCTCATTTGATTGATATGAACCTAATTATAGCAAAGCAGGGCTGATTGCTCAATTTACAAATGTACTGAAATGCAGTAAAAAAGACAGAAAATCTTCGAGGAAAGTACCTATAAAACTGAAAGAAAACGCCCATTTTTGTACAAAATCAAATACAAGAGCCTTCATGAAAAGTATTCTCAGAATAACGCTTGTCTTTTATTTAACGTGGTGTTATACTATGCCCGTAAAACAAATACAAAACTATTATTGGAGAGAAAAAAGGAGGATTTTTTCGATGGCTAATTTTGAACAGTGGGCTGGCTTCGAAGGAAGAAACTGGAAAAGTTCTGTAGATGTACGTGATTTCATCCAGGAGAACTATACACCATATGAAGGTGATGAGTCATTCCTTGAAGGACCTACAGAAGCAACAGACAAGTTATGGGGCAAATTACAGGAACTTCAGAAAGAAGAAAGAGCTAAAGGCGGAGTTCTTGACATGGAGACAGAAGTTGTTTCCGGTCTTACGGCTTATGGTCCTGGATATATAGATGAGAGCATGAAAGATCTGGAGCAGGTCGTTGGTCTTCAGACAGATAAACCGCTGAAGAGAGCATTCATGCCTTATGGTGGAATCAAGATGGCTGAGCAGGCTTGTACAACATACGGATATCAGCCAAGCGAGAAGCTGCATGAGATCTTTACAAAATATCATAAGACTCATAACCAGGGAGTATTCGACATCTACACACCAGAGATGAAGAAAGCCCGCCACAACAAGATCATTACAGGACTTCCGGATACATACGGACGTGGACGTATCGTAGGTGACTACCGTCGTGTTGCACTGTATGGTATCGACTTCCTGATCGAGAGAAAGCAGTATGACTTTGAGCGTTATGCAAGACATGGCATGAAAGGTGAGGATTTCCGTCTTCGTGAAGAGCTTGCTGATCAGATCAAAGCTCTGAAAGAAATGAAAGAAATGGCAGCAGCTTACGGATTTGATATTTCTCAGCCGGCTAAGAATGCTCATGAAGCAGCTCAGTGGCTGTACTTCGGATATCTTGCAGCAATCAAGACTCAGAATGGAGCAGCTATGTCTGTAGGACGTATCTCTACATTCCTTGATATCTATATCGAGAGAGATCTGAAGGCTGGAACACTTACAGAGAAAGAGGCTCAGGAGATCATTGACCACATGGTAATGAAATTCCGTATGGTTAAGTTCGCAAGAATCCCATCATACAACCAGTTATTCTCAGGAGACCCGACATGGGCAACACTTGAAGTAGCAGGTCTGGGACAGGATGGACGTTCTATGGTAACAAAGAACGACTATCGTTTCCTTCATACACTGAATAACATGGGACCTTCACCAGAGCCGAACCTGACAGTTCTTTATTCTTCAAGACTGCCGGAGAACTTCAAGAAGTTCGCTTCTCTGATTTCTGTAACAACAAGTTCTATCCAGTATGAGAACGATGATGTTATGCGTCCGGTATGGGGCGATGACTACAGCATCTGCTGCTGTGTATCTGCTACAGAGACAGGTAAAGAGATGCAGTTCTTCGGAGCTCGTGCAAACCTTGCTAAGTGTCTTCTTTACGCTATCAACGGTGGTGTTGATGAGAAGACAAAAGTTCAGGTAGGACCGGCTTATCAGCCGATCACATCTGAGTACCTTGACTTCGATGAAGTTATGGAAAAATATGATGAGATGATGGAGTGGCTGTCCAAGCTGTATGTTGATACACTGAACATGATCCACTACATGCATGATAAATATTACTATGAAGCTGCACAGATGTCCCTGATCGACACAGACGTTAAGCGTTCATTTGCAACAGGTATCGCAGGATTCTCTCACGTAGTAGACTCCTTAAGTGCTATCAAGTATGCAAAGGTTAAAGCAATCCGTGACGAAGACGGTATCACAACAGACTTCGAGATTGAGGGAGACTTCCCAAGATACGGTAATGATGATGATCGTGCAGATGAGATCGCAATCTGGCTGCTGAAGAAATTCATGCACAAACTGAATAAGTGCCATACTTACAGACATTCTGTACCGACAACATCTATCCTTACAATTACATCTAACGTTGTATATGGTAAGGCTACAGGATCTCTTCCGGATGGAAGAAAGGGTGGAGAACCACTGTCACCAGGAGCTAACCCGTCTTACGGTGCAGAGAAGAGCGGACTTCTTGCTTCTCTTAACTCTGTTGCTAAGCTTCCTTACGAGCTTGCACTTGACGGAATCTCTAATACACAGACAATCAGCCCGAATGCTCTTGGACATACAGATGATGAGCGTAAAGAGAACCTTGCTCATGTACTGGATGGATACTTCGATCAGGGAGCACATCACCTGAACGTAAATGTATTCGGTGTTGAGAAACTGAAAGATGCTATGGAGCACCCAGAGAAACCTGAGTACGCTAACTTCACAATCCGTGTATCAGGATACGCTGTTAAGTTCATCGACCTGACTCGTGAGCAGCAGCTCGACGTTATCGCAAGAACATGCCACGAGACTATGTAATCAGCGATACAAATGAGATTCGAGGATGTTAAGAATAGTATGATCAGATATTGAAAAACTAATCTGTATCATCTAAGAAGAATCAGACTTAGATCAGGACGCAGCCATTTTATAAGCTGCGTCCTTTTTAACAAGTCGGAATACAGAAAATGATATTGGAGAAACTTTATTGAAAAGTTGCGGGAGGTGAAGTTATGTCAGAAGTGAAAGGTTATATCCATTCAACGGAGAGCTTTGGGTCAGTTGATGGACCGGGAGTACGTTTTATTATTTTTGTAAATGGATGTCCAATGCGTTGCCAGTTCTGTCATAATCCGGATACATGGAAGATGCAGGACGGAGAAGAGAGGACGACAGATGAACTGCTGAAAACAGCACTTCGTTACCGGTCTTACTGGAAAAAAGAAGGCGGGATCACAGTAAGTGGAGGAGAACCGCTGATGCAGATGGATTTTATGATCGATCTGTTCAAAAAGGCAAAAGCAGAAGGGGTTCATACGAATATTGATACCTGCGGAGCTGTATTTACAAGAGAAGAGCCTTTTTTCAGTAAACTGGAAGAACTGATGAAATATACAGATATGCTTATGCTGGATATCAAGCATATAGATGACGAGCAGCATAAGATTCTGACAGGTCATTCCAATAAGAATATTTTGGAATTTGCACGTTATCTGTCTGATATCAAAAAGCCGATCTGGATTCGTCACGTACTTGTCCCGGAGAGAAGCGATTATGATGAATATCTTGAGAGACTTCATGATTTTATTGAAACGCTGGATAATGTCGAGAAAGTGGAAGTCCTTCCTTACCATACGCTTGGAGAATACAAGTGGAAAGAACTGGGATACGATTATCCGCTTGCAGGGATTGATCCACCTACAAAAGAACGTGTGGAAAATGCAAATCGTATTTTAGAGACAGCGAAATATCTGAAAAAATAAATATGGAACTGTTAAAGTAAAAGATGTCGGGGTCAAAAGCCCCCCGACTATGATACCTACGGATTGTTACGCACTACGTGCTCCCACAATCCTACCCAACATTCGCATATCGTGGTGCTTACGCCCCACTTTTATGCTCATATTGGGGCGGGTCACAAGGTCATTCTACCACTAGTGTGCGAGCACACGTGGTGTCAGACCTTTTGACCCTGGTATCTACAAATGGGAGGAAGAGAGTGAAAGTTTTACTTGCTGCAGTCAATGCAAAATATATTCATTCCAATTTAGCGGTATACTGTCTGAGAGCTTATGCAAAAGAAAGGTATCCTGAAAGTGAGATTGCCATTGCGGAATATACGATCAATCAGCCGTTTGATGAGATCCTGACGGATCTTTACCGGAGAAACCCGGATGTACTCTGCCTGTCCTGTTATCTGTGGAATATAACGGAGGTGGGACAGATCCTCCGGGAGACCGCAAAGATCCTTCCGAAGACTGCCATCTGGCTGGGAGGCCCGGAAGTCTCCTACAATGCCAGGGAGGTGCTGGAAAACTATCCGATGGTGCAGGGGATCATGAAAGGCGAGGGCGAAGAGTCTTTTACAGAACTGGTTGCATATTATGGGAAATTAAAGGAAAGAAAGCAGCTCAGAGATATTGAGGGTCTGATGTTCCGGGATGAGAATGGGGAAATAATTGAAACTGAGAACCGTCCGATCCTGGATCTGAGTACCGTACCCTTTGTATATGAACATATCGAAGATTTTCAGAACAGGATCATTTACTATGAGTCCAGCAGAGGATGTCCATTTTCCTGCAGTTACTGTCTTTCTTCCATAGATAAATGTCTCAGGTTCAGAAAGATAGAACTGGTAAAAAAAGAATTGCAGTTTTTTATCGATCATGAAGTGCCGCAGGTGAAATTTGTGGACAGGACATTTAACTGTAAGCATGACCATGCCATGGCGATCTGGAAGTATATAACGGAGCATGATAAAGGCATTACAAATTTTCATTTTGAGGTGGCAGCAGATCTTCTGAATGAGGAGGAAATCGAACTGATCCGCAGGATGCGTCCGGGACTGATCCAGCTGGAGATCGGAATCCAGTCTGCCAACCCGGAGACGATCCGGGAGATTCACAGAACAATGGATCTGAAAAAGGTACGTGCGAAAGTAGAGCGGATCAGAGAAAAAGGAAATGTGCATCAGCATCTGGATCTGATTGCAGGACTTCCTTATGAGAATTATGAGAGTTTCGGACATTCATTTAATGAGGTCTATGCAATGCATCCGGATCAGTTGCAGCTTGGATTCCTGAAAGTACTTCACGGTTCTTTTATGTATGATAATGCAGAAGCGTATGGACTGGTGTGGCAGGATCGTCCGCCTTATGAAGTACTGTTTACCGACTGGCTCCCGTATGGGGATGTGATCCGTCTGAAAAAAGTAGAAGAGATGGTGGAAGTACACTATAACAGCGGGCAGTTTGCGAATACGATGGAGCATCTTGTGAAGGAGTTCCCGTCTCCGTTTGATCTGTATGTGGAGCTGGGGGAATATTATGAAAAAAATGGACTGTTCGGGATCAACCATTCCCGGCTGGCACGGTATGAAAATCTGTGGCAGTTTATCAGGACGCAGATTCCGGATCGTGCAGACAGCTACAGAGAGTGGCTGACGCTGGATCTGTATTTGCGGGAAAATGTAAAAAATCGTCCGGCATTTGCAGGGGAGAACCAGGTCACGAAAGAAGAGATGACTGCATTTTACAGGGAAGAGACAGAAACCCACAGATACTTGAAAGAATATGACGGCTTTGATGCAAGGCAGCTCCGCAAGATGACGCATCTTGAAAAAATTGACGGAAAATATCTTCTCTTTGATTACAGGAATAGAAGCCGGCTGAGTCAGAATGCGGCAACTTATGAAGTATGCTTTTCTAATGAATAAGATGTCGGGGTCAAAAGCCCCCGACTTTGATGCCTACGGATTGCTCCGTGCTACGCACTCCCACAATCCTGCCCAATATTCGCATATCGTGGGATTATCATCCCACTTTTATGCTCATATTGGGGCGGGTCCTAAGGTCTTTCGCCCACCTATGAGCAAGCTCATGTGGGCTTAGACCTTTTGACCCTGGCATCATGAATAAGATAATGGTATAATGAGAAATATTTTAGTGAACATGGAAAGGAAATAAAAATGAATTTTTATGATAAGAAAGTAAGAAGACTGATCTCAGTAATTATTCTTGTAGTGATTCTTGCTATGGTTGCGACCATGGTGATTCCGTATCTTATATAGGAAGAGGCAGGAAAATGAGATTAGGAAAGATTACGCAGGCAACATGGAATCGTTCCGTGAGAAAACCGCTGAAAAAAAAGCAGTGTACCGTTGGAAAAATGGCATGGGAACAGAAATGTGCAGAACTGGAACAGCAGATCCAGAGGACGGAGCAAAGTCAGAAGACAGAACAAGATCAGAAGACAGAACAAGATCAGAAGACAGAACAAGATCAGAAGATCGAAACAGGACGGATGACTGTGTGGAGTACAGCATCTGCCGGTGGGAAAAATGCGAACGTCGGAGCATACGCAGTCATAAAAGCAGCAGGTGAGCTTGCTTCACAGAAAGTTATGGCAGAAGGCGTTTCCATTCATGCAATCCTGCCGGAGCAGATGCAGGAAGAAGATGTAAAGCATCTGACAGATACAGTAGGAGAGCTTTGCAAAAAAATGAATCTTGAAATCTGTCAGATACAGGTGGAAACGAGTTCTTTCGTGACGCAGATGGTAGTAACGGCAACTGCGGTCGGGGAGAAGAAATCGACTGCAATTAGAGAGCAGGAAATGACTGTGGCAGGACAGGAGCTCCTTCTCTGTGGTTATGCCGGACTGGAAGGGACGCTGCGTATTTTAGATGAGTCAGAGGAGGATCTGGGGACAAGATTTGTTCCGGCTTTCCTGGAAAAGGCGAAACTTCTGCGGGAAAAGCTGGTTCTCCCGGATCAGATCCTCTCTGTAAAAGAACAGGTTTCCGACATCAGGCAGATCGGAAGTGGCGGAATCCTGGCAGCATTATGGGAGCTGGGCGAAGAATTGCAGACCGGATTTGATATTGATTTTTCAAAGATTGCACTGAAGCAGGAAACGGTAGAAATCTGTGAATTTTATCAGTTGAATCCTTATCTGATGACTTCAGCCGGAAGTTTTTTACTTGTAACAGGGCAGAGTGAAGAAGTGATCGCATGTCTTGCAGAGCAGGGTGTATCAGCAGTACGGCTGGGATGCATGAAAGATCAGAATGCAAGAGTGATAAAAAATGGAGAAGAAACCCGGTATCTGGACAGACCGGCAGCGGATGAACTGGCAAGGTGGTGGAAAGAACATGCTTAATATCGTACTTTTTGAGCCGGAGATCCCGGCAAATACAGGAAATATCGGAAGAACGTGTGTGGCGACAGGTACAAGACTGCATCTGATCGAGCCGCTTGGATTCCGAATTAATGAAAAATCCCTGAAGCGTGCGGGGATGGATTACTGGAAAGATTTAGATGTAACAACTTATATTAATTATCAGGATTTCCTGGATAAAAATCCGGGAGCAAAGATCTATATGGCAACGACAAAGGCACATAAGGTCTATACAGAAGTGGATTACGAACAGGATTGTTATATTATGTTCGGAAAGGAAAGTGCGGGAATCCCGGAAGAGATTCTTGTAGATCATGAAGAAGACTGTATGAGGATTCCCATGATCGGGGATATCCGTTCACTGAATCTTGGAAATTCAGTGGCGATCGTATTATATGAGGCATTAAGACAGAACGGATTTGAGGGAATGAATCTGAACGGGCATCTCCATGAACTGAGTTGGAAATCAGAGACCGGTGAATAACAGGTCGTTGTTCAATACGGAAGTTTGTAAACAGCGGCAGGATCAGATGGTTCGAGAGAAGATGCATATCATTGACAAACCTATCAGTCTGGTATATAATACAGCCTGCTTTTAAGGTGTGAAGAAAAAAGATATTTAATTATAGAAGAAAAAAATTAACAGGACAGGATGAGGAGTAACAAAATATGTTGACGCAGTTTTCAAGAACAGAACTTCTTCTCGGAAAAGAAGCAATGGACAGACTGGCAAATGCAAAGGTTGCGGTTTTTGGAATAGGCGGAGTAGGCGGTTATGTCTGTGAAGCACTGGTGAGGAGCGGAGTCGGAGCATTTGATCTGATCGATGATGATAAGGTCTGCCTGACGAATCTGAACCGTCAGATCATAGCGACAAGAAAGACAATTGGAAAATACAAGACGGATGTGATGAAAGAACGAATCCTGGAGATTAATCCAAAGGCAGAAGTGACGATGCACAAGTGTTTCTTTTTGCCGGAAAATGCCGAGGAGTTTCCGTTTGAAGAATATGATTATGTGGTTGACGCAGTGGACACTGTGACGGCAAAGATCGAACTGGTTATGAAGTGCAAAGAGAAAAATGTTCCGATCATCAGCAGTATGGGAGCAGGAAATAAGCTGGATGCGAGTGCATTCCGTGTAGCAGATATTTACAAAACGAAAGTCTGCCCACTGGCGAAAGTGATGCGTCGGGAGCTGAAAAAGCGTGGCGTGAAGAAATTGAAAGTCGTTTACTCAGAGGAGCAGCCGACAAGACCGCTGGAGGATATGTCGATCAGTTGTCGGACAAACTGTATCTGCCCGCCGGGAGCGAAGCATAAGTGTACAGAGCGAAGAGATATTCCAGGAAGTGTGGCATTTGTACCATCGGTTGCAGGGCTGATCATTGCAGGTGAAGTGATCAAAGATCTTGCACAGGTATCAAAAAAATAAGATACGGTTAAGAAGACAGGAGAAAGAGATGAGTATTTCAATAGAAGAACTGAACAGGATGAATCCGGACAGTTATCAGATTATTGATATCAGAGATGAGGCGGAGATCGGTCACGGAGCGATTCCGGGAGCAGTTGCTGTGGCAACAGAGGAGATTGAGGGAAATGAGAAAATAGATTTCTCCAAAAAGCTGGTGATCTGCTGCAGCAGAGGAAAATACAGTGTAGATGTAGCAGAGGAACTGAGTGAAAAAGGAATCGATGCGGAGAGCCTTGAAGGCGGATATATAGCCTGGCTGATTGACAATATGAAGCAGAAAGAAGCTGCTGAAAAAGCCGGAGAAGGCAGTTTTGCAAAGGACGTAGAGCAGAGCTTAAGGAAGAAATTCCGCAAAAGTATCTGGTGCAAATTCACAAAAGCGATCAATGAATACGAACTGGTGAAGCCGGGAGATAAGATCGCAGTCTGTATTTCCGGTGGAAAAGATTCTATGCTTATGGCAAAGCTTTTCCAGGAGTTAAAGAGACACAATAAGTTTGATTTTGAAGTGAAATTTCTTGTTATGGATCCGGGCTACAGTCCGGCAAACCGACAGGTAATCGAGGAAAATGCGAAAAGACTGGAGATTCCGATCGAGATTTTTGAGTCAGATATTTTTGAATCTGTATACAATGTAGAAAAATCCCCATGTTATTTATGTGCAAGAATGAGGCGTGGTTATCTTTACAGTCATGCACAGAAAATGGGATGCAATAAGATCGCACTGGGACATCATTATGATGATGTGATTGAGACGATCCTGATGGGAATGCTTTATTCCGCACAGTTTCAGACGATGATGCCGAAGCTGCATAGTACAAATTTTGAGGGAATGGAACTGATCCGTCCATTGTATCTCGTCCGGGAAGATGCCATCAAGGCATGGAGAGATTATAATGATCTGCATTTCATTCAGTGTGCATGTAAATTTACAGATACCTGTACGACATGTAATAATGAAGAAAATCAGTCCAAGAGGATGGAGACAAAAGAATTGATCGCAAGACTGAAAAAAGTGAATCCATATGTAGAGGGAAATATTTTCAAGAGTGTGGAGAACGTGAATCTGGATACGATCGTAGCGTATAAGCAAAAGGGAGTGAAACACCATTTCCTGGATGAATATGATCGGTAGAAAAAGTGGATTATAAAAGAATGAAAAGAGCTGTGAAGAGGGAGCATATCACGATTAAAGCGACAGCCCCGTTTTATTTTCTCTTCCCCTCCCCCTCCAACAGCCATTTCCAGACAGGAACAACATCGATTTCAATACCATCGCAATTCAAAGTGGCTTCCTCGCTATTGGTTATAAGAATACATTTTGAATCAGGTATGAAATTATTTAACTTAACAAATGCCCGGGTTTCGCGTTCTTTGGTATCGATATTGTCAAGAACCTGCATACTGACCTGGATCGCAAGTTTTTCTGATGGAACGTAGAAGTCTATTTCGACATTATTTTCAAAGAAATATACATTTTCAGTACCGTAACGTCTGATCAGTTCGATGGCGACAAGATTTTCCAGTTGGGCAGACTTACAGTCCAGCAGGACGAGTCCAAGGGGACCGGTATCCATAAAATAGTATTTGGGAGAAGTTTCTTTTTCTACCAGTTTTGCTGCATAATTTTGCAGAGTAAAAAGCAGGTAAGAATCAGTCATATATCCTACATAATTAATCACAGTCTGTTTGGCAATCGAAGTTCCGGTACTTTTTAAGATGTTCGTCAGCCTGTTAAAAGACAGAGGTTTTGTAATGGATTCAGCGATCTTCTTTAGAATGAGTCTCACAGCAAAGTCATTGGTAATTTTATTTCTTGTGATAATGTCTCCAAGGTATACGGTCTGATAGATGCTGTTCAAAAAAGTTCTTTTATTTCTGATTTCGACTAATTCAGGGAAAGCCCCATAAGTTACATATTCATTATATCGGTTCAGGACGTCAGCCCGGTCTTTGGTACTGATTGCATCCAGGTAATTCTTTTCCATATGATTTGCAATGAGGTATTCGGAAAAAGAATATGGATAGACATTCAGGATTACAAATCGTCCACCTAAAGTAGAAGCTATCTCGCTGCTAAGCATCTTACTGTTGCTTCCAGTAATATTAATTCGATATTTCATGTCTGCAATTCTGCGGACAAACTTCTCCCATCCATTGATATTCTGAATTTCGTCAAGAAACAGATAAGGCTTTGTATCTGTCCCGGAAATTTCCAGTCCGATTTCTAAAATGGTATTCAGATCATCTGCTGTCATTTCCAGAAGACGTTCATCTTCAAAGTTCACGTAAACAATTTGGGACAATGGAACACCATTTGCTTCCAACCGTTTTATCTGTTGATACATCATATAAGATTTTCCGGTTCTCCGGATACCGACAAAGCAATAGTTTACATTATCTTCCAGTGAATAGTGTCTTGGTATCATAGGATTGTTGAGATAAATTTCTTTTTGATCGATCATGATCTGCTTCAGGGTATCTCTGTTCATAATATTGTCACCTCCATCATATAAGACCATTATATATTAAATTATTTTCCTTCACAAGACAAATTATTATAAATATTGTCTTATTCACAAGACACTATTAGAATATTATTGTCTATCAAGAAAGACGGCTATAAATAATATATACAAATATGATAAAAATTATTCCTGTCTGCTTTCCTGTAATACTTTAAAAGCAGAAAATTGTCGAATAAAATGATGTCGGGGTCAAAAGCCCCCGACTTTGATGCCTACGGATTGCTCCGTGCTACGCACTCCCACAATCCTACCCAATATTCGCATATCGTGGGATTATCATCCCACTTTTATGCTCATAGCAGGGCGGGTTCTAAGGTCTTTCACCCACCTATGAGCAAGCTCATGTGGGCTTAGACCTTTTGACCCTGGCATCTCAATATTTTGATAAGCATGAAAAAGTTTTGAGAAAAGAGGGAGAAAAATGAAGAACAGAAAAAAAGTATTATCATTTCTGCTGGCAGGTGTTCTTACTTTGGGGTGCTTTCCGGTGACAGCCGGAGCAACGAATAACTCAAAGGACGGAACAAAGCCGGCAGATGGAACAACAGTGGAGCAGCCGTTCCCGAAAACGTTGTTTTTGGAGGAACATAATTCATCCAAAGGATTTACAAGATTCCGTATTCCTGCCTTGGTAACTGCAGGTAATGGAGCATTAATTGCAGCAACAGACATCCGATGGGATATTTGCGGAGACGGAGCAGGATTGGATACGGCAGTATCAAGATCCACAGATAATGGAGCAACCTGGTCTTATACGGTAGCTAATTATCTGGGAGATAACGGAAACCGGTTTAATCGTGATTCAACAGCATTTATTGATCCTGCATTGCTTGCTGACGGAGATACAATCTACCTCGCATGTGATTTGTTGCCGGCAGGTCTGGCAGTTGCAAATGCAGCAAGATATCCGGCGAAGGCAGGAAGTACAGGTTATGATACAAATGGAAATCTGCTTCTTGCACTCAGTACAACCAGTGTAAATGGTCTTTCCAGTTCAACAGCACGTGCTGCTGCAAGTTATGATTATCATCTGGAAAAAAAAGCCGATGCGACATCTGAGTCCTGTTATGAAATCAAGAAATAACAGTACCAGTGAAGTTGTAGACGGAGACTATACGATCGATGATCATTTTAACATTAAGAGTGCAGACGGAGCAGTAGATACAAACCTGTTCTGTGGAGATACACCGTACTTCCAGTTTCCAACGGATTTTCTTTATATTACAAAATCAACAGACAACGGAGCCACATGGTCAGCACCGCAGCTTGTAGATGCCAAGAATGAATCCGAGCAGGTATTTCTGATCGGACCGGGACGAGGAATTACAACTTCTACGGGAAGACTGATCTTCCCGTGCTATCAGTATACAAGTGGAGTTCAGAGAACATCTACAATCTATTCTGATGATGAGGGAATAACCTGGCATCGCGGAGCTACTGTATCAGGCAACAGCTCTGAAGCAGTTATTACAGAAGCAGATGGAAGATTGTATCTGTTTGTGCGTATGTCCAATGCCTATTATATATCTGAGGATGATGGACTTACATGGTCAGAACCAAAAGAGACAGGTTTTAAGTATAATAACAATTGCCAGTTAAGTGCCATTACATATTCAAAGAAAGTAAACGGAAAGACTGCAATTCTTTTTGCAGGTCCATCTGATACATCAGCACGTAATTCAGGACGTATCTGGGTTGGTCTGGTACAGGATGACGGAAGCCTTCAGTGGCTGGATAATCCGTATGTAGTCAATGATGGTACGCATTATGCATACTCCTGTATTACAGAGACATCAGATGCACAGATCGGTCTTTTGTATGAAGATGAAGATGAGCAGCTTGAGTTTGATAAAATTGCAATTGATGATATCGTAAATGGTGCAGCGACCAGTGGCGTATGGGTTGAAAATGATAACGGTGCTGTAGTTAATTCTTCTGTGATCAATACAGATGCAACGGCTTCTTATGTTGTAAGATGCCTTGATGCAGATGCTGACATTACGGTTTCTTCATCTAACAGAGCAGTGTTGGATGCAACTTATGCAGATGGAAGACTGACATTGACATCTAAGGGGAATGTAACCGGTCTGAAACAGGTGAAAGTAACTGTTAAAGCAGGTGAAGAATCTTTTATTATGAATGTGACGATTACAGATGCAGAAAAGTACAAAGTGGTCAGCCTTGAAAAAGATGAGACCAGGACATTGACAGTAAAAGACGGAAACTATGCAGATGCCGATACATCTTCTGTTGATACAGCAGTAGCGGGAGTTACCGTAACAGGTAAGGATGTACAGGATACATATGAAAAGACGGTGGCACAGATTGCCACAGCGATGGCAACGTTTGATGGTGCAACTGTAGATCTGAGCAAATGTATGTATACATTAGAATCAGGAAGTGACAGCTACACTTATAAAGTAAAAGCTACGGCTGCAAATGGAAACGGGATTTACCTTGGACCAAAGGCATCTTCTACTCCCGGTATTCCGAATGTAACAACAGCAGCCAATATTACCTTTGAAAAAAATCCTTCTGATGCGATGTTCAGTATTATGGATAATTCATCAGGCGGCGGTGGAAAGTATTTGTATTTCCACAGTACCGATGCGACAAAACTTCATTTCGACAGACAGAATGTGGCAGATGATAACTGCTGGTTTGAGTTATATACACCGTCCACATCAGCGGAAGATTATGACTTAATCAATGGATTTAAGAAAATAACAAGTGAAAAAGAACTGAAAGCCGGAGTCAGCGTGCTGATTGTGACAAAAGCAGATGCACAGGGTAACAGATATATTCTGCTTTCTACTACAGGAAGTCAGAAGTATAATCATGTGGCAAAACTGGTAAAGCAGACAGCAGCGGCTACAGAGGAAGCAGCATATCCGGGAACAAGTACCGCAGTATTTGGGGATACGAATGTAAGGGGACTTTCAGAGTGTCAGTATACATTCAAGAAGATCAGCAATGGAGTTTATGCAATTTCAGGACATACAGCAGATGGAGCAACCACATTTGTAACAATGGGAACAGTAGGAATCCCGAACAAAACAGCAAAAGCCAATATTACAGTTGCTGATGTTACAAATTCTAATGGCAAGGTATCTCTGTATGACGGATCAGCTTCACGTTACCTGTATTTCTGGAGGGATGCATCCAAACTTCATTATGACAGACAGAGAACACTTGATACAACAGCATGTGCATTTGAACTGTTTAAAAAGTCCGCAACAGCTTCAGCCGATTCACCGATCAAGGGATATGAGAAGATCACCGGAGCATCAGCGATTGAAGATGGAGGACAGTATCTGATCGCGGCAGAGGTTGACGGAACATACTATGTGATGAACCCGACACTGGATCATTCAAACTTCAGACATGTTGCCAAGGTTACAAATACGATTTACCGGAATCCTGCCGCAGAAGCCAGCACAACGATCAATTTTACAGGAGTTGCGGCAGGAACAACATCCGTACAGATCGGTGACGTAGTTTACTATGTGATCGTAACCGATGACGCAGTTGAGTGTACACATTCTACAACAGTTGTTCTTGATGCAAAAGAAGCAACCTGTACAGAAAAAGGATCTACAGGCGAAGTAGTTTGCGTGGATTGTGGAACAGTTGTACAGGAAGCACAGGAAATCGCAGCAAAAGGACATACTTTTGGTGAGTGGGTAACAGTCAAAGAACCTACGACAACTGAAGAAGGATCGAAAGAAAGAACCTGCTCTGTATGCCAGACAAAAGAGACAGAGACCATCGCAAAACTTCCGGATAAAGAAGACCCGGATCAGCCGGCAACACCGTCAGCACCGGAAAATGTAGCGAGCAGTGAAGTGACAAAAGATTCCATTAAGATCACCTGGGATGCACCGGCAGCAACAGAAGGAATCGCAGGATATAAGATCTATGTCAACGGAGCCGTATATGCAGCCGATATTTCCAAAGATGCAGTAGGATATACACTTTCCGGTCTGAAGGCAGGAGAGACTTATCAGATCCAGGTTGTTGCAGTCGGAACAGACGAGCATGCAACAGAGTATGCGGCAGCAGCACTCAGCGTAACAACGAAGTCTGAAAATAAAGACGACAATAATGGCGGAAATGACAACAATGGCGGTAATAACAATAACGGCGGAAATAACAACAATGGTAATAATGGAAATGCCGGAAATAACAAGCCGTCAGATAACAAGAACACTACAACCGACAAGAATCAGAATAGTACAGTAAATAAAGCAGCTAAGACAGGAGATATGACAAACGTTGTATTCCCTGCAGCAGTGATGCTGCTTGCAGGTGCAGTAGTGGCAGGAGTCCTTTTCAGAAGAAAATGGATGAAATAAGAGTCTGATTCGTTAAAAGAAATACAGAAGAAAAAGATTAGAAAGCGGAAGCAGATGCATTCTTAAGATTCTCTAAACCACCTGAAAATCCCTTGACAAATCAGCACATGACCGCTATAGTATTTGTAGTTAAAAATATTAATAATTAGTTAAAGAATAAATGATGCTGAGGAAGAGGAGTACATCGTTACTGCCGTCAGAGAGAACCGTTCGGGGAGAGGAGCAAAGCTGCCGGTCAGACCGGTTGGGAGAGAAGATCACCCGGCTGAAAGACGGTTTCGGAGAGGGATGATGGAAGGTAGCTTCTGAACCGGATATCTGAAGGGCTGTAAAGTCTGTGGAAGTTCCTGGATTCAGGATTTCAGAATGCAGAGGCAGGGCAGGTAGGATGTCCCGGAGTGGTTTCCGTTAAAGAACTTAAGAGATACAGAAAATTGTCTGTAAGATAAGGTGGTACCGCGAGATTTTCGCCCTTTACATTAGTAAAGGGCGTTATTTATATTATAGACAATTAGAAAAGTAAAGGAGAGATAGAATGAGCAAGGAGCTTGCAAAGACTTACGATCCGAAGCAGATCGAAGAGAAGATGTATGAAAAATGGTGTGAGAATAAGTATTTTCACGCAGAAGTAGATAGAAGTAAGAAGCCTTTTACGACGGTGATGCCGCCTCCGAATATCACAGGAAAGCTGCACATGGGTCATGCACTGGATAATACACTGCAGGATATCCTGATCCGTTATAAGAGAATGGAAGGATACAATGCACTGTGGATTCCGGGAACAGACCATGCGGCTATTTCTACCGAGGTCAAGGTTACGAACCAGTTAAAAGAAGAGGGAATTGACAAAAAGGAACTGGGCCGTGAGGGATTCCTTGAGAGAACCTGGCAGTGGAAAGAAGAGTATGCGGGAACGATTGAGAATCAGTTAAAGAAGCTTGGTATTTCCTGTGACTGGGACAGAGAGCGTTTCACCATGGATGAGGGATGTTCCAAAGCAGTAGAAGAAGTATTTATCAGCCTTTATGAAAAAGGTTATATTTATAAAGGATCAAGAATCATCAACTGGTGTCCGAAATGTAAGACTTCGCTGTCTGATGCCGAGGTGGAGCATGAGGATCAGGACGGACATTTCTGGCATATCAAATATCCGATTGCCGGAACGGACCGTTTCCTTGAAATTGCAACGACCCGTCCGGAGACGTTGCTGGGAGATACCGCGATCGCCGTACACCCGGATGATGAGCGATATAAGGATATCGTAGGAAAGATGGCAATCCTTCCACTTGTAAACCGTGAGATTCCGATCGTTGCTGATTATTATGTAGACAAAGAGTTTGGAACAGGTGCTGTTAAGATCACTCCGGCACATGATCCGAACGATTTCGAGGTTGGAAAGCGTCATAACCTTCCTGAGATCAACATCATGAACGATGATGCAACGATCAATGAAAAGGGTGGAAAATATGCAGGAATGGATCGCTATGAGACAAGAAAAGCGATCGTGGCAGATCTGGATGAGCAGGGATACCTTGTAAAAGTTGTTCCACATATGCATGCTGTAGGAACTCATGACCGGTGTGGTACAACAGTAGAGCCATTGATCAAACAGCAGTGGTTTGTCAAGATGGATGAGCTTGCAAAACCGGCGATCAATGCACTGAAGACAGGAGAGCTGCGGTTTGTACCGGAGCGTTTTGACAAGATTTATTTGCACTGGCTCGAGAATATCAAGGACTGGTGTATTTCCCGTCAGATCTGGTGGGGACATCGGATTCCGGCTTACTACTGTGATGAGTGCGGTGAATTTGTTGTGGCAAGAGAGATGCCGGAGAAATGCCCGCATTGTGGATGCACACATTTTACGCAGGACGAGGATACACTGGATACATGGTTCTCTTCCGCACTGTGGCCGTTCTCCACACTTGGCTGGCCGGACAAGACAGAAGACCTGGATTATTTCTATCCGACAGATGTACTTGTAACTGGTTATGATATCATTTTCTTCTGGGTGATCCGTATGGTATTTTCAGGCTATGCACATACAGGAAAAGCACCGTTCAATACAGTATTGATCCACGGCCTTGTAAGAGATTCACAGGGACGTAAGATGAGTAAATCTCTTGGAAATGGAATCGATCCGCTGGAAATCATCGATCAGTATGGAGCAGATGCACTGAGACTGACATTGATTACCGGAAATGCACCGGGAAATGATATGCGTTTCTACAACGAGCGTGTAGAAGCAAGCAGAAACTTTGCAAATAAAGTATGGAATGCATCCCGTTTTATCCTGATGAACATGAAGGAAAATGTGGTTGAGAAACCGGAAGATGCACTGCTGACACCGGCTGACAGATGGATTTTATCCGCAGTCAATACACTTGCAAAAGATGTAACAGAAAATATGGATAAGTTTGAGCTTGGAATCGCGGTCCAGAAGGTCTATGACTTTATCTGGGATGAGTTCTGTGACTGGTATGTAGAGCTTGCAAAATACCGGATCTGGCACGCAGAAGAGGATCAGGCTGCAGCAAACTGTGTTCTATGGGTACTGAAGACGGTTCTCGGACAGGCATTGAAGCTGTTACATCCGTTTATGCCGTTTATTACAGAAGAGATTTACCTGGCACTTGTACCAGAAGAGGAGTCTCTGATGATGTCCAGTTGGCCGGTATATAAAGAGGAGTGGAACTTCCCGGCAGACGAGAATGTGATGGAGCATATCAAAGCGATCACAAAGGGCATCCGTAACGTGCGTGCAGAGATGGATGTTCCGAACAGCAGAAAGACAAAAGTTTATGTAGTCTGCCAGGATGAGGCACTCTGCAATGGAATTGAGGGAATGACAGAGTCAGTCAAGCCACTGATGAATGCAAATGAGATCATCATCGAACAGACGAAAGAGGGAGTTGCGGACAATGCAGTATCGGTTGTCGTACCGGATGCAGTTGTATATCTTCCGCTGGAAGATCTGGTTGATTTTGAGCAGGAGCTTGAGAGACTGAAAAAAGAGGAAGACAGACTGAATAAGGAGATCAAGAGAGCAGAGGGGATGCTTGCGAACGAAAGATTTGTAAGTAAGGCACCGGCAGACAAGGTTCAGGCTGAGCGGGATAAGCTGGAAAAATATACAGAAATGCTTGCTCAGGTGAAAGAAAGAATGGAAGGTCTTGGAAAATAAGATCTGATGTGAGGTCATGTATGAAAAAAATTCATATCAGAAAGCCCGATATAAAAGGGCTTTCTGTTAAAGTCAGAAATCTGAAGTTTAAAGATATTAAGGAACACTATAAGGCGAGAAAAGAGCGGCGTCAGAAAATCCTGGAAGAACGCCGGAACAGCAAATTTGCAAAGAAAATGCAGCCTGTATATAAATGGATGAACCGGCTTTCATTGCCGCTGCAGTATCTGCTGGCGTGCGTGATCAATTTCTTTATTGAGGTGATTTCCAGACACTCACTTTTTCAGGCATGGAATTATATGACAGGGACTCCGCTGGTGTTCCTGTTTAATGCATTTTTGATCTTTGCGACATTTATGATCGTATACTTATTTAAAAGGCGTGTATTTGTCAGGATTTTACTTAGCGTATTCTGGTTGTTCCTCGGTACGTGCAACGGCTATCTGCTTTTAAAAAGGGTAACGCCGTTTAATGCACAGGATCTGAAAGTATTGTCAGATGCCCTGGAACTGACCAGCAACTATTTTAATGCATTCGAGATCGTAATGCTTTCGGTAGGAATTGTAGCGGTGATCCTCTGGATCATTTCCATGTGGAGACGTGGCGGACAGTATACCGGAAAGATGCACCGCCTGCTTGCGGTTGCAGGGATTGCAGCCGGAATTATGGGCTATATGGGACTTACCAATGTAGCGATCGAGAATCGGGTGATCTCCAATTATTTTGGTAATATTGCATTTGCTTATGAAGATTATGGATTCCCTTACTGTTTTGCGGCAAGTCTGTTCAATACAGGGATCAATCAGCCGTCAAGTTACAGTGAGGAGACCATGAAGGAGATCAGTAATGACGGAGCATTGACAACAAGTGAGACTTCACTTCCGTCAGAAGAGCGTCCGAATATTATTTTTGTCCAGTTAGAATCTTATTTTGATCCGACAGAAGTAGAATGGCTTCGCTTTTCGGAAGACCCGATCCCCAATTTAAGAAAGCTGTATAAAGAGTATTCCAGTGGATATTTTAAAGTACCGTCAGTAGGGGCAGGTACGGCAAATACAGAATTTGAAGTCCTGACAGGAATGAGTATGAGATTCTTCGGACCTGGAGAATATCCGTATAAAACCTATGTGAAAACCCATGTACTCGAAAGTGCGGCGACAGCACTGACATCTCTTGGATATGGTGCAGAGGCACTGCACAATAACGGTGGTAATTTCTACAGCCGTGCAAAGGTATTCAATGATATGGGCTTTGACCATTATACGAGTAAGGAATTTATGAATATTCTGAAGACTACTCCGAAAGGATGGGCGACCGATGATATTTTAGTTCCGAATATTATGGAGTCTATGGATACGACAGCGGGACAGGATTTCGTATTTACGGTCAGCGTGCAGGGACATGGAGATTATCCGACTGAGCCGACACTGGAGAATCCGGAGATCAAAGTGACCGGAGTTGAGGATGAAGGCAAGAGAAATGCATGGGAATATTATGTGAATGAAGTCCATGAGATGGATAAATTTGTCGCCCAGTTGATCGAGGCTGTGGAGGCAAGGAATGAACCGTCAGTTGTCGTATTTTACGGAGATCATCTGCCGACGCTTGGACTGGAGGCAAAGGATTTAAAGAGCAAGTATCTTTATAATACGAACTATGTCATCTGGGATAATATCGGATTGCAGAAAAAAGATGGAAATATAGCGGCATATCAGATCATGGCAGAAGTTTTTGACCGGTTGGATATTCATTCCGGTACGATCTTCAATTACCATCAGCAGAGAAATAAGACAAAGCATTATCTGTCAGATCTGGAACTGCTTCAGTATGATATCATGTATGGAAAGCAGTATGCTTATGAAAAAAATGGTGCACCGATCACAGAAGGTCATATGGTCATGGGAGTCAAGGATGCCGAGATCAAGGATGTGGTAACGCAGCTCAACGGCGATTACAGTATCTACGGGGCAAACTTTACGAAGCAGAGTAAAGTGTATATCAATGATGAAAAGCAGGATACCAAGTTCATGAATAATACACGGCTGGACCTGAAAGATTCGGAATTGAAAGACGGAGATACGATCATGGTGGCACAGGTGGGATCAAGTAATACCATCTTCAGAACCTCAAAAACGTATGAATACAAGGATGGAAAACTGTCAGAAATAGTGGAGACTGATGATTCAGTAGAAAATGGACGACAGGCGTTTACAGATCAGGAAGAGAAAAAGGACTGACAGGATCAAGGTCAGCAGATCAGAGAAGAAAAGGGCTGGCAGGATCAAGGTCGTCAGATCAGGAAGAAAGTAAGAAATGACATATCAGGAAATAGAAAGATATATATCGGAGATTCCGAAGTTTACAAAAAAGCACAGCCTTTCCCATACGAAGCGGTTTCTTGAAATTCTTCAGATCCCGCAGGGGAAAATGAAGATTCTCCATGTGGCGGGAACGAATGGAAAAGGCTCTGTATGTGCGTACCTGGATGCAATGCTGCGTTCCGAGGGGAAAAGGACAGGACTGTTCATTTCCCCTCATCTGGTAAAGATGAATGAGCGGATCATGATCGATGGTGTTCCGGTGAGTGACGAAGTTTTCAGTGAAGTTTTTACACAAACACTTGGGGCGGTAAAGCAGATGGAGGCGGAGGGACTGGAGCATCCGACCTTTTTTGAATTTCTGTTTGGAATGGGAATGCTGGCATTTTCCCAGGCAGAAGCAGAGTATGTGATCCTGGAGACAGGACTTGGCGGAAGGCTGGATGCAACCAGTGCCACAGAAGATCCGGAAGTGTGTGTGATTACTTCCATTGGACTGGATCACATGGAATATCTGGGGGATACCGTGGAGCAGATTGCCGGTGAGAAAGCCGGGATCATCCGTCCCGGTGTTCCGGTCTTTTATGCACAGAGTGCAGAAGAAAGTGACAGAGTCATTGAAAAGACGGCAGCACAGCAGGGAAGTTCCTGTAAAAAAATTCGGGAAAGATGCGTACGAAATTCTTGGAATCGAAGACAAACATATTGCTTTTTCCTGCACGAATGCTTATTATGGAACTACCACGTGGAAACTGAATAATATAGGAAGTTATCAGCCGGGAAATGCCCTGCTTGCCATGGAAGTGATGCAGTACCTGTTCCGGGAAAAAGGGCATGTGGACCGTTGGAGAGAGGCACTGGCACAGGTGAAGTGGCAGGGGCGGATGGAGGAGATCCTCCCGTCGGTTTATGTAGATGGAGCCCATAATGTGAGTGCCATTGATGCATTTGTGAAGAGTGTGCCGGAGACAGCAGAAGGAAATATTTTCTTGTTTTCTGCTGTGAAGGATAAAGAGTACGAAGAGATGATCGCACATTTGTGTGACAGTGTTCCGGCAGAATTTTACGTGGTTACGCTGATTGACGGGGAGCGTGCAACAGATGCAGAGCTACTTGGAAAGTTATTTGAAAAGTATACAGACCGTCCGGTCGTCGTTATTGAATCGGTGCAGAAGGCTTTAGAATATGTCCTGGAGCATCAGAAAAAAAGGACTGTGTATTGTCTGGGATCACTTTATCTGACCGGGATGGTCAAGGAGACGGTAGAGCGGATGCGAAAAGAAAAAGCAGACGAAAGCCGGAGGAGAAAAAACTGAAGGGCAGCAGGAAAAGCAGAAGCTGGAAGCAGCAACAGACAGAAAGAGCAGCAGACATGTGGGAGGTTACAGGCAGATGCTGAACTATGAAGAGGAGATCAGAAAGTTTAAACCGAGTCTCGAAGTAGAAGATATCGAGGATGCGGTTTATGAGGAAGATCTGACAGATATGCAGGATCTTCTGAAAGAAGTCATGGAAAAGAAGAAAAAGAAGAAATAGAAAATGGTGGGTATAAATGGATTATGCTAAGAAGATCATGTACCAGTCCAACTACTGGTATAATGATGGTCTGAAGAAGGCTCAGGAGAGAGATATGAACGGAGCGATCATCGCCCTGCGTCAGAGCCTGCAGTACAACAGGGAGAATATTGCAGCGAGAAATCTTCTGGGACTGGTATATTATGGAATAGGGGAAGTGGCAGAGGCACTGGTAGAGTGGATCATCAGTAAGAACCTGAAGCCGCGTGACAATATAGCTGATTCCTACATACGGAATGTTCAGGACTCTGCGAATGAACTGGAGAGTATTAATCAGGCGATCAAAAAGTATAATCAATGTCTCGGGTATTGTAAGCAGAACGGAGAAGATCTGGCGACGATCCAGTTAAAGCAGGTGATCGCGGCACATCCGACTTTCCTGAAGGCTTATCAACTGCTGGCATTGATCTATATTCAGACGAATCAGAATACAAAGGCAAGGCAGCTTCTTCTGACAGCGAGAAAACTGGATGTTTCAAATACAACGACGTTGAATTATCTGCGGGAGATCACGAGACAGCGTGGAAGACATGGAAAAGATGTGGATCGCAAAAAGAAAAAGAAGGATGAAGCAGTGGAATACAGCCTTGGCAATGAGACGATCATTCAGCCGAAGCGTTCTCCGGTAAGGGAGCTGGCGGGAAGACTGGCAGTTCTGAATATCTTTATCGGAGCAGTGATCGGAGCAGCAATCATCTGGTTTCTGGTTGCACCGGCAGTGAACCAGTCCAGATCAGAGAAGCTCAATGATCAGATGCGGGCGTACAGTGAGCAGATCGGTACATTGGATGCACAGATCAGTGCTCAGTCGAAGACACTGGAGCAGTATCGTGCCGCAGGTGAAGAGGCACAGACTGCAGTGGACAAGGCGAATGCCACAACTGCAAGTTATGAAAAGCTTTTAAGTGTGTACGATCAGTACCGGGCAGAGTCGGTGAACAGTTCGGAACTGGCAGATGCTCTGCTGGAAATCAATAAAGATTCCATGAGTGATAATGGAAAGAATCTTTACGACAGTATTTCCGGGGATATTTTCCCGGCTGCATGCAAGAGAAAGACTGCCAATGCTGAAAATTCGCTGGATTCAGGAGCGTATGATGATGCAATCGCAGAGCTGACCAAAGTTCTCACAATGGATTCCAGTTACAATGACGGCAAGGCAATCTACCTGATCGCACAGGCATATCAGGGTAAGCAGGATACGGAGAATGCAAAAAAATACTACCAGATGTATCTGGACAGCTATTCAGAGTACCGTTATGCCGATGATGCTCAGGAGCAACTGAATGCACTGGGAGGTGGAACGGCAGCAGACGGAAATACCGGAGAGAATGGCACTACAGGTGAATAAAATAAAGATACTTAAGAGGATATGCGGAGAAGCATATCCTTTTTTCTTTGTTATCAATTAGAAGGAGCGGGAAAAGTATGAAATATCAGGTGCAGGAAAATTGTCTGACGATCTATCTTCCGAGAGAAGTAGATCATCATAATGCAGAGGAGATCAAAGCAGAGGCAGATGCGGTGATCGACAGAAATCATATCAAATATGTGATTTTTGATTTTGACAGAACCGATTTTATGGACAGTTCAGGGATCGGAGTCATCATGGGAAGATATAAGACCATCAGTCTGATCGGAGGAGAAGTATGGGCAGTACATACAAATGAAAGGATCAGGAAGATCCTCACATTATCGGGGGTTACAAAAATTATGCAGATCTACGAGGAGGAACGGGTATGAGGGACACAAATGAAATGGAGATTCAGTTTGACAGTAAATCCTGCAATGAAGGATTTGCGAGAGTGGCAGTCGCAGCATTTCTGACACAGATGAATCCGACGGTGGAGGAAGTTGCGGATGTAAAGACGGCAGTTTCGGAGGCAGTGACCAATGCCATCATTCACGGATATGAAAAGCGGAAGGGAAAGATCCGTATTTTCTGTCGGATCTTGGAAAATCAATTTTTTATGGAAGTATCAGACAAAGGAAAAGGAATCCTGAATGTTGAAGAGGCGATGCAGCCTATGTATACGACAAAACCGGAAGAAGATCGTTCCGGGATGGGATTTGCGTTTATGGAAGCATTTATGGATGAGGTGAAAGTAAAATCGGAACCGGAAAAAGGAACGTGCGTCAGGATGAAAAAGATCATCGGAAAAGGACGGGAACTATGGACCACACAATCTCTCTGATCAGAAAATCTCACCATGGGGATAAAGAAGCGAGAGAACAACTGGTAAAAGAAAATGTAGGTCTGGTGTGGTGTGTGGTAAAGAGATTTTATGGGAGAGGTGCAGAGCCGGAAGATTTATTTCAGATCGGGAGCATCGGACTGTTAAAAGCGATCGATAAATTTGATCTTTCTTATGATGTTCAGTTTTCGACGTATGCAGTACCTATGATATCAGGAGAGATCCGCCGGTTTTTAAGGGATGACGGAATGATAAAAGTGAGTCGTTCTTTAAAGAAACTTTCGTATAAATGTGGAAAGAAAAAGGAAGAACTGACTGAGCGGATGGGAAGAGAACCAACGATGGAGGAACTGGCGACATCGCTTGGGACGGAAAAAGAAGAACTTGTCCAGGCAATGGAGGCGGCAACGGAGGTAGAGTCGATCTACAGGCCGATCCATCAGGAGGGAGATTCGCAACTGAGCATTCTGGACAGGCTGGAAGAAAAAAGCAGACCGGAAGAACATCTTCTGAACCGGATGATGCTGTCTCAGATTTTAGACGGACTGGACAAGGAGGAACGACAGTTGATCTATCTGAGGTATTTTCAGGAAAAGACACAGGCAGCAGTGGGGGAGATTCTGGGGATTTCACAGGTTCAGGTGTCGAGAATGGAAAAGAAAATACTGGAGCGGATGAGAAAGCAGATGTGAGCCGGTTATAAATCCAAAAGAGAAAGAGAGAAAAAATAAAAAAGAAGAGACCGAAAAAATCAAGGAGAAAGAAAATCGCAGATAAGTAGATCACAAATAAGAAAATAGCAAATACGAAAATCAGGAATAAGAAAATCAGAAATACGAGTTGCCAGGTATATCTTTCCACCGGAATGGAATACTACCATAGAAAAAGACGGAAAGGTATGGTGAGCAAAATGGAAAATGGACATGGAAAAGTATGGATCTGTCTGCTGATACTGGTTCTGGCCGCAGTGGTGATCGGACTTTTATATTATACGACTGCAGCAAAGGAACCGGATGAAGAAGGATTTTTAATTCGGGCAGAGCAGATGGAGTCAGGAGAGCCGGGAACAGGAAAACTGCACTTAGGAGAGTTACGATCAGAAGAATTGCAATCAGAACAAACGAGGAATGGGGTGACCGGATATGGCATCTGAATCTGTGACCGTTTATCTGAAAGGTGACCGGAATGTAGAAGTGACAAAGCAGGATGTGACACTGGGAGATATTCTGGAAATTGAATGTGCAGATAAGCTGCTGCAGTCCAAAATCCGGGTTTTGAAAATTCTCAGGATCCGAGAAGAAAAGGAACAGCGTTTTGTAATCTCTCTTTTAAAAATCATAGATCTCATCCATGAGCGGTATCCGAAAGTAGAAATACGGAATCTTGGAGAGAGTGACGTGATCGTAACATATGAAAATCAGAAGACATCACCAATGATCTGGCATCTTCTGAAAACCGCAGTGGTAACAGTCATTATTTTTTGCGGATCAGCATTTTCAATCATGGCATTTAACAATGATGTGGATGTATCGAAACTGTTCGGACAGATCTATGAACTGGTTATAGGAAAAGAATCGAATGGCTTTACGATCCTGGAGATCATGTATTCCGTCGGACTGGTAGTTGGAATCCTTATTTTCTTTAATCATTTCGGAAAAAAACGGTTTACAGTAGATCCGACTCCCATGGAAGTACAGATGCGTCAGTATGAGAATGATATTCAGACGACGCTGGTGGAAGATGCTGCGAGAAGAAAGAAGGAAATTGACCTGGAAAATGGAGGAGGAAAATGATGTGGGCAGGGCAGATTTTTCTCGGTATTCTGGGGATGAGTGCAGGCGTTGTCGTGGCAGGAGGCTTATTTTCTTTTATTGTAGAACTCGGGGTGATTTCGGATTTTGCAGACCGCACCCATACTGCAAACCGCATCCTGCTTTATGAGGATGCGGTTTCAGCCGGGGCAATCCTTGGAAATGTCTTTCAGATCTTTCGGATTGGAATTCCCGGACAGTCCGTGCTGTTGGCATTTTTCGGACTATTTGCCGGGATTTTTGTCGGCTGCTGGTCGATGGCACTTGCAGAGATCCTGAATGTATTTCCAATCTTTATGAGACGTGCCAGGATCGTCCGGTATGCAGCAGTCTTTATTCTGATGCTGGCACTGGGAAAAGGAATCGGTGCAGGACTCTTTTTCTGGAAAGGTTGGTAATAAGAAAGCTTAATAATGATACTTTTTCTTTTCCTGAAGCAGGAAAGAGCCAGTTACGATCAGCGTGAGAAATTCTGCTGCCGTAATTGCACACCAGATACCGTTGAGACCGAAAAATATCGGGAGGATCAGCAGTGCGAGTGTCTGGATCACCAAAGTACGTAGGGTGGAAATGATCGCAGAAATTTTCCCATTATTCAGTCCGGTGAAAAATGCTGATCCGAAAATATTAAATCCGCTGAACAGATAGGAAATTGCATAAAGCATAAAGCCGGTCCGTGTCATTTTGCACAGAACAAGATCATATCCTACGAACAGACGGGCGATCGGAAGAGCCAGCAGTTCGGAAAGCAGTGTAATGGAAAGTGCAGTAACTCCTGTGATCCGCAGACTCTTTGTCAGCAGATTATGGAGTTCAGACTTATTATCTGCCCCGTAATGATATCCAACGATGGGATTGATCCCGATAGCATATCCAAGGTAGATGGAAGTTGCGATAAAAGAGGCATACATGACCACTCCGTAGGCAGCGATTCCATTTTCGGCAGCAGCATGCATCAGTTGGAAGTTATAGATCACCGATACCAGGGAGGTGGACAGGTTGGATAACATTTCCGAAGATCCATTTCCACAGGCTTTGCGGATACTTTTCCAGTCAAAGGCAGCGGGACGCAGAAGCAGTCCGCTGTTATTTTTATGAAGAAAATAGATCAGCGGGATAAAGCCTCCGACAAATTCGCTGGCACAGGTTGCAACTGCAGCACCGGTAATTCCAAACTTTAAGATCCCGACCAGTGTAAAGTCAAGTATAACATTGGTGAGTCCTGCAAGGATCGAGATCCGAAGTCCGAGTTTTTGTTTCCCGGCAGTGGCGAGGAAACTCTGGAAACTGTTCTGAAGCATAAAAAATGGTTCAGAAAGAAGAAGAATCCGTCCATACAGGATTGCATCTTCCCGGATCAGATCGCTTGCACCAAGCAGAGAAACGATCTGCGGCATAAAGATAAAGCCCAAAAAAGCGATGATGGATGCCCCGAGAAGAATAAGTTCTATGAGCATGGAAAAGACTTCATTTGCTTTTTTAGGATTTTTCAGACCAAGATAAAAGGCTACCAATGCACTGCCACCTGTTCCGATCATAAATCCCAGAGAAGAAACGCCCATCAGGACAGGCATGATCAGATTTACTGCTGCAAATGCATTCTTGCCGGCATAATTTGATACGAAGAATCCGTCAACAATACTGTAAACAGAAGTCAGGATCATCATGGCAACGCAGGGGAGGACATAGAGGATCAGTTTTTTATAAGTAAAATGTTCAGAAAGTTTCAGTTCCATAATTGTTCAGAATACTCCTTTAATGAGGTGAGTTGTTGCTGCATGAGCTTCAGGAGAAGGCTGCGTTCCTCCGCTGAAAAAGCAGAAAAAGAGTGGATGTCTGCCTGTACCAGTGGGGCAACATAAGCTGCGGCAAGTTCTTCTCCCTTTGGTGTGAGCCGGAGGTATTTGATATTTCCAGATCCTTTTTGCGTGAAAAGTGAGACCAGTCCATCGGAAACCAGTTTTTTCACGGCTGAATTTACGGTCTGACGTGGAAAATACCATTTTTCACAAAGATCTGCCTGACTCAGCGGTGCCGGTGAAGTTACGACAATCGTATATAAAATCCAGTAAGAAGTGCGTGGAAGACTGGATTTGCGGGCAGCTTTCTGCCAGATATCATCCTGTTCTTTCCAAAGCCGGTTATAGAGTTCCAGTTGTCCGATGAGGACGGAGTCCTTTTGCAGAGTCTTTTGTATAGTCATGAGATACCTCCAGTCAAAAAATGTAAATCTGAAAAAATGGTTCAGTGTATATCCGAAATCGGATTAGTATGGCTGATTGTATATCCGATTTCGGATTTTGTCAAGAGGGATTGGTGTATTCCTGTTACGGAGACAACGGATTTGAACGAGAGAGTTGAGTAAGAAACAATATTTTGTGTGAAGATAAAAGCACGCAAAGAATACTTGTGCGGTTGTTGGGGATATGTTAAACTGTTTCATATTGAAAATGAAAGTGAGGGAAGAAAATAGCAGATTATGAGATTATTGATAGATGAAAAAGAGTTGGCACTACTCTTAGAAAAGAAAAGAGATCTTATAGGAAATAAAGTAACTATTGATACAATTATTGCTGGAATTTCTTTTTTACTTTCAGTTTTTACAGCCAGTTATGATGATTTACTGGGGATTCGTGGAGCAGGAATCGCTTTAAAGACGATCTTTTGTATGATTGGAATTGTTTATTGCCTGAAAATTGTGAAAGATGTTTCAGAAATGGTAAAAAATAAGTATGATCATGAAGTACTGCTGCAGGATATTGAGCATTTGAATATGATTCAGCATAATCATTCTCTTATTGCAATAAAAAATCAAGTGGGTGAAGAAAAGCGTTATCTTGTATACTATGATGAAAGATGGGATTGCAAATTATTTTTAAATTATAAAACTCAGAATGGAAATAATGAAGCAGCGTTGAAGGAACAGGTGTCAGTTGATCTGAATTTGAATAGTGGCGATATAACGTGTAATTACGTAACATCAAGGGTACAGGAGAAATACTCTGTCAGCCATCAGGAGACGAGAGTTTATAATCACAGGTTATATGAGATGTATTTTAATAATATTCCTGATGAATTAGAAAAGATAAATTTGAAATAAGTGGAAGGCATTATTACTGGATGACAATAGATGAGATGGAAAAAGATGACAATATAAAGAAAAAGAATTTAGACGTGTTGATTTCGTAAAAGAATATATAAAATGAAATACTGAAAATGTTCAGAAGGTATAAAGGATCGGGGCAGTTTACCGGTCCTTTTTGTATCCCGATGCCTGATATACGTGTGGCTTTCTTGTATTTGTCATGAAAATCGGATATACTAGGAATATTGAACAGTGATAGGATTTCTGGCATTCTATGTATTTCACATAACAGAAAGAAGAACGAGGAGAGAAAAAATGAGCATATATGATCTGACAGCATATGAAGTACTTCAGCAGGAAGATTTATCTGATTTGAAGTCCAAAGGAACGCTTCTGAAGCATAAAAAGAGTGGTGCGAGAGTACTTCTGATGGAGAATGATGATGAAAATAAGGTCTTTACGATCGGTTTCCGTACGCCTCCGTCCGACAGCACGGGAGTTCCGCATATTATGGAACATTCAGTTCTGTGCGGATCGAGAGAATTTCCGGTGAAAGATCCTTTTGTCGAGCTGGTAAAGGGATCTTTGAATACATTTCTGAACGCAATGACGTATCCTGACAAGACGGTTTATCCGGTTGCAAGCTGCAATGATAAGGATTTTCAGAATCTGATGCATGTGTATATGGATGCGGTATTTTATCCGGATATCTACAAGCAGGATAAGACTTTCCGCCAGGAAGGCTGGAGCTATAAACTGGATGATCCGGATGGGGAACTGACGATCAGCGGAGTTGTATATAACGAGATGAAAGGAGCGTACTCTTCACCGGAAGGTGTGCTGGACCGCGAGATCCAGAGTTCGCTTTTTACGGATACGACTTATGCAGTTGATTCAGGTGGAGATCCTGAGGTGATCCCACAGTTGACTTATGAGCAGTTTTTGGACTTCCACAGAAAGTATTACCACCCATCCAACAGTTATATTTATCTGTATGGCGATATGGATATGGAAGAGAAACTGAGATGGCTGGATGAAAAGTATCTTTCTCACTTTGAAAATGAACCGGTTGATTCAGAGATCCATCTGCAAAAGCCATTTACTGAGATGAGAGAAGTAGTTCAGAATTATTCGATTACGAGTGAAGAAAGTGAAGAAGATAATACTTATCTTTCGTATAATAAAGTAGTGGGAACGTCACTGGATGAGAAATTATATCTGGCATTTGAGATTCTGGATTATGCACTGCTGTCTGCACCGGGAGCACCGCTTAAGAAAGCCCTGATCGATGCAGGAATCGGAAAGGATGTATCCGGTTCTTTTGACAGTGGAATTTATCAGCCGGTATTCTCCATTGTTGCAAAGAATGCCAACGTGGAGCAGAAAGAGGCATTTATCAGTACGATTGAGGATACACTGAGAAAAATTGCTGAAGAAGGAATCGATAAAAAGGCACTCCGGGCGGGAATTAATTATCATGAATTCCGTTTCCGGGAGGCAGATTTCGGAAGTTATCCGCGGGGACTGATGTATGGACTCCAGTTATTTGACAGTTGGTTATATGATGAAGAAAAGCCTTTTATCCATATGAAAGCAATCCCGACCTTTGAGTTCCTGAAAGAGCAGGTTGAGACAGGATATTTTGAAGAGCTGATCCGTGAATACATTTTAGACAATCCGCATGGTTCAATCGTGATCATCAGACCGGAACAGGGGATGACGGCACGTATGGATAAGGAACTGGCAGATCGTCTGCAGGCGTATAAAGAGGGTCTTTCAGCAGAAGAAATCGCAGCTCTTGTAAAAGCAACGAAGGAGCTGGAAGCGTATCAGGAAGAAGAGTCTGCACCGGAAGATCTTGCAAAGATACCGGTTCTCGGACGGGAAGATATTTCAAGGGAGATTGCACCAATTTATAATGAAGAGCGTCAGACAGACGGAGTGAAATTGCTTTATCACGATGTGGAGACGAATGGAATCGGATATGTGACAGCTCTGTTCGATCTTTCGGAAATCGAAGAAGAACTGCTTCCATATGCAGGAATCCTGCAGAGTGTTCTCGGCATCATTGATACAGAGCATTATGGATACGGAGAACTTTTCAATGAGATCAATGTGCATACCGGTGGAATCGGAACTTCACTGGAGCTGTATACAGATGTGACAAAAGTGAAAGAAAAAGAGTTCCGTGCAACGTTTGAAATCAAAGGAAAAGCACTTTATCCGAAGCTGGATGTACTTTTTGCCATGATGCGTGAGATCCTGATGGAGTCGAAGCTGGGAGATGAAAAGCGTCTGAAAGAAATTTTATCCATGCTGAAGACAAGACTTCAGACCTCTTTCCTTTCAGCCGGACATACGACAGCAGTACTGCGTTCACTTTCCTACACTTCTCCGATCGCAAGATTCAGGGATATTACCAGTGGAATTGGATTTTATGAAGTTGTAAAAGATCTGGAAGAGAATTTTGAAGAAAGAAAAGAACTGTTGATCGAAAATTTGAAAAAGATCGCAGGACGTATTTTCAGAAAAGAGAATCTTATGCTCAGTTATACTTCCGCACAGGAGGGACTTGCAGTACTGGAAAAAGCAGTGCCACAGTTTGCAGATTCACTTCATACGGGAGAAAAAGAGAGCCACGGACAGTGCATCATCCACTGTAAGAAGAGAAATGAGGGCTTCAGAACTTCCTCCAAAGTCCAGTATGTGGCAAGGACCGGTAACTTTATTGATGGTGGAGCAGAATATACGGGTGCATTGCAGATTCTGAAAGTCATTTTAAGTTATGATTATCTGTGGCAGAATGTACGTGTAAAAGGAGGAGCGTATGGCTGTATGAGCGGCTTTAACCGGATCGGAGAGGGGTATTTAGTTTCTTACAGAGATCCGAATCTTGAAAAGACGATGGAAATTTACGAAGGAGTCGTAGATTATCTGAAGAATTTTGATATAGATGACAGAGATATGAATAAGTTTATTATCGGTACGATCAGTAATTTAGACCGTCCGATGAATCCGGCGGCAAAGGGCAGCCGCTCATTGAATCTGTATATGAACCGGATTACAGAAGAGATGATCCGCAGGGAAAGAGAACAGATCCTGGATGCACAGCAGGAGGATATCCGTGGACTGGCAACAGTACTGGAGGCGGTATTGGCAGCCGGAGAATTGTGTGTGATCGGAAGCGAGGAGAAGATCGAAGAAGCGAAGGAAATGTTTGGAGAGATCAGGACACTTTAAAATACTGGGATGAAAAGAAGAAGGAGCAGAGATGAAAGAAAACTTTAAGTCAGGATTTGTAACTTTGATCGGAAGACCGAATGTGGGAAAGTCAACCTTGATGAACCATCTGATCGGACAGAAGATCGCAATTACGTCAAATAAACCGCAGACGACAAGAAACCGCATCCAGACAGTGCTTACAACGGAGGAGGGGCAGATTGTGTTTGTGGACACTCCGGGAATCCATAAGGCAAAAAATAAACTGGGCGAATATATGGTGAATATTGCAGAGCGTTCTTTAAATGAAGTAGATGTAGTGCTTTGGCTTGTTGAACCATCTAATTTTATCGGAGCGGGAGAAAAGCATATCATTGAGCAGTTGAAGAAGGTAAAGACACCGGTTATTCTTGTTATCAATAAGATCGATATGGTAAAAAGAGAAGAAATTCTGGCTTTTATTGATACGTATAGAAAAGAATATGATTTTGCAGAGATCGTTCCGGTTTCTGCAAGGACAGGAGATAATACGGATGAGCTTGTAAAAGTCATTTTGAATTATCTGCCGTACGGTCCGCAGTTTTATGATGAAGATACGGTCACAGATCAGCCGGAGCGACAGATTGTTGCAGAATTGATCCGTGAGAAAGCATTACATTGTCTGAATGAAGAAATTCCGCATGGAATTGCAGTGGCGATCGATCAGATGAAGATGAATAAGAAAGTATGCCATATTGATGCAACGATTATCTGCGAACGGGATTCACATAAGGGAATTATTATCGGAAAGCAGGGAAGTATGCTGAAAAAGATCGGAAGCACAGCACGGTATGAGATTGAACGGCTTTTAGACTGCAAAGTGAATCTGAAACTTTGGGTAAAAGTGCAGAAAAACTGGCGTGACAGTGATTATATGATGAAAAACTTTGGATACAGGGAGGATGATATGTCGTAAATCTTAAAGAATCATACGTTTTTCTTTAAGAAATACGAAAGATAGTTGTTATTTTAAAATTATCGTCTAAAATGGAAAACATGGGAAAATTAAAGTTACTTAAAGGAAAAAATTCAGAAGAATTATGTAAGATCGTTTTACCACCGTTATTTACCTTTGTGGTAAATTCACTGGTTTATTGGGGAGCACCTTTGATCGTGGGGACGGGAAGATCGCATAACCTGTCCGGCGGCCTGGACGAACTGGTTCCGTTTATGCCTGCATTTATCATTATTTATTTTGGCTGTTACATTTTCTGGGTAGTCAATTATCTGATGGTAGCGTTTTATGAAGATGAGAATAAATACAGATTTTACACGGCAGATTTTTACGCACGGCTGATCTGTCTTGCATTTTTTGTGTTTTTTCCGACGACAAATACGAGGCCGGAACTTACGGGAAATGGGATTTTTATTCGGGCAATGCGATTTTTATATACCGTTGATAAGCCGGTAAACCTGTTTCCGTCGATTCATTGTATGGCGAGCTGGTTCTGCTGTATCGGTCTTAGAAAGTGTAAGGAGATTCCTGAGTGGTATAAGCTGATGTCAGTACTGATTGCAATATCGGTCTTCATTTCTACGCTTGCAACGAGACAGCATGTATTATGGGATGTGGCAGGAGGCATCGGGGTAGCTGAGCTGACCTGGTTTATCAGCAACCGGACGAATGGCTGGAAGACATATCAGAGACTGAATGAAAAGATATCTGTCGGTATAAGCAGAAGATTAGGACGATAAAATCATGGAAAATAAGCAAAAAGATGGCGTTTAATGTGGTATTTCTGATCCTTGTATTCGCCGGTACAATTTATGGAGTCTTCCACGGGGAAGATCTTGGAGAGATTGCGAGGATATTGAAGACCGTGAATCTGCTGTGGCTCATTCCCGGATTTATATGCGTGATCGTATTTATATGGGGAGAATCCATCATTATCTATTATATGATGAGAACTCTTGGAATCAAAAGAAAAAAGTGGACCTGCTTTTTGTTTTCGTCTGTTGGATTTTTCTTTAGTTGTATTACGCCGTCTGCTTCGGGGGGACAGCCTGCACAGATTTATTATATGAAAAAGGAAAAGATCCCGATTCCGGTGTCAACACTGGTGCTTATGATCGTAACGATCACGTATAAGCTGGTGCTGGTTGTCATCGGAGTTGTGGTGACTTTTTTCGGGCAGGGATTTATACATAAATATCTTTATGATGTCAGATACGTTTTTTTATCTTGGAACGGGGCTGAACGTTTTCTGCGTGGTGACAATGCTGATCCTTGTGTTTCATCCGGTACTTGCAAGAACAATCCTTGTAAAAGGAATGGCACTTCTTGAGCGGATGCATCTGATGAAAAGGAAGCAGTCCAGGCTTGACAGGCTCAATGCCTCCATGGATCAGTACCGGGAAACGGCAGTGTATCTGAAGAATCATGTAAAAGTGCTGGTAAATGTATTTGGAATTACGTTGTTTCAGAGATTTGCACTTTTTACAGCTACATGGTTTGTATATAAGGCATTTGGATTGTCAGGTCAGAGTGCGTGGCTGATTATTCTGCTTCAGTCAACCATCTCGGTTTCAGTGGATATGTTGCCACTTCCGGGCGGAATGGGAATCAGCGAAAAGCTGTTCCTGGTTATCTTTGCACCAATCTTTGGAACGGGGCTGCTTCTTCCGGGAATGATTTTAAGCAGAGGACTTGGATATTATACAGAGCTGCTTGTAAGTGCAGTACTTACGATCGTGGCTAATTTTACTATAGGAAAAGGGAAAAAGGTGAGAGAAAATGTTGGGAATTTATGATTATACGGTAGTGCTTACATATGTAAGTCTGATGGTATCCATCGGGGGAATGATGCTGTCAGTAAACGGACATCTGAATCTGGCCGTGCTTTGTCTGGCAATTTCGGGATTGTGTGATATGTTTGACGGGAAGATCGCACGGACGAAAAAGGATCGTACCGAAGAAGAAAAATGCTTTGGAATCCAGATTGATTCGTTGTGTGATATCGTCTGTTTCGGGGTAGGACCGGCGATCATCTGTTATTGTATTGGGATGAGAGGCCCGATCGGAATGGTGATCTTGATGTTCTATGTCCTTGCAGGACTGATCCGTCTGGCATGGTTTAATGTGACGGAAGAGTGCAGACAGAAAGAGACCGATGAGAAGCGTGCATGTTATCAGGGACTTCCGATTACATCCATGGCGATCATTCTTCCATTGGTTGTAGTGTTCCGCCCATTGCTTGGAAAAGAGTTTATGGTAGCACTTCATGCAGCGGTACTCGTAGTCGGACTTTTATTTATTACTGATTTTAAATTGAGAAAGCCGAAAAATGCAACACTGGTAGTGCTGGTAGTAATAGTGGCAGCCGCAGTACTTAAAATTTTACATGTATGTCAGTAAGGCAGGATACAGAGGAAAGAAAACGATGATTTATGTAGATAGAAATGGAAACCGAACAAAGGGAACAACGGGACAGGACAGGCTGCTGAAGTTTATTTATACGCATACCGCGACAAGACTTCTGATCCGTCCTTTTCTCAGTCCCTGGGTATCAAAGCTTGGCGGAACGTTTCTGAGTACAAGACTTTCTGCAGTGGCAATCCGTCCATTTGTTGAAAAGAATCAGATCAATCTCAGTCAATATGAAAAGCAGGAGTTTGCTTCTTATAATGAATTTTTCACAAGAAAGATCAAAGCAGAAGAACGTCCGGTGGAAATGGATGAAGAAGTGCTGATCAGTCCGTGTGACGGAAAAGTGAGTGTATATCCGATCTGTGAAAAAGGAAAATTTGAGATCAAGCATACGGCTTATACAGCAGAGCAATTACTTCAGGACGCACATCTGGCAAAGCATTATTATGGTGGCTGGATCTATATCCTGCGGTTGACGGTGGATGATTATCATCGCTATTGCTATGTGGCAGATGGAATAAAGTCTTCGCAGAAGAAGATAAAAGGAATCCTTCATACAGTTAATCCGGTGGCGAATGATGCCTGTCCGATCTACAAAATGAATGCAAGGGAATACTGTCTGTTAAAGACAGAAACTCTTGGAACGGTGCTGATGATGGAAGTTGGTGCTTTGATGGTAGGAAAGATCAAAAATCATGAGCAGAGAAACTGCAGGGTCTGCCGTGGAACAGAAAAGGGAATGTTTGAGTTTGGGGGATCAACTGTGATCCTGATGACAGAACCGGGCAAAGTACAGCCGGATGAAGATCTGATCCGGAATACAGAAGCCGGGTATGAGACGCTGGTGAAGCTGGGAGAACAAGTGGGCAGAAAGATAAAAGTCTGAACATATAAGATTAAAAAATAGCCGGGAATGTATCCCGGAAGAGGAAAAGACAAAGGAAAAGTTTATGCAGCGGTCAGTCAGGGATTCAGAAAGACCGCAGCGTAAACTTATTTTTATAAAAATCGAGAATCCCATCAGTCCGCATTTTCCCAAGTTCTTTGGAAAGGGCAGTACGATCTACATTTAGATAGTCAGCGAGCTGCTGTCGGTCAAAGGGGATCTGAAAGGTAGTATTCCCGGCTTTGACAGATTCCATGGACAGATAAGTTAAAAGGCGGGAGCGGATCGTTTTAGCAGAAGTACAGAAAATACGATTCGATAAAACCAGATTTTTCTGTACCGAAAGCTTCAGGATATTTTGCATGATTTTTGCGTGCCATGGCTGAGAAGCATACCGATTGCTAAGGAGAATATCAAGATCAGCGAAGAGAACTTGTGTATCCTCTATAGCAACGACATCGACCAGCATCGGTTCATGGCAGATTGCATAAGTTTCGGCAAAAATCTGCCCCTGTGAAATATTGCTTAAAATACTTTTATTGCCTAAAAGATCAATATTTTCAATATTTACGCTACCGGATTCAATGATTCCGATTTCGTGGATCAGATCCCCGGTATGAAAGATAGTTCCATTTTTAAAGAAAAAAGAAGAACGCATGGAATGTAATTCTTTCATGGTCTCAAATTCGGATTCTGTGATTCCAAGGAAAAGCGGAGTGTGGAAAAGTTTCATAAAAATCTCCTTTCGTGGTTATAACCACATAAATATTAAATTTATTATAATATAATTGCAATAGAAATTGAAGGGAGAAGATATAATATGATAAGAAGAGTGATTCAGATAGATGAAGAAAAATGTAATGGCTGTGGAATATGCGTGACCGCCTGTCATGAAGGGGCAATCGGTATGGTTGACGGAAAGGCAAGACTGATGCGTGATGATTATTGCGACGGACTGGGAGATTGCCTTCCAAATTGTCCGACCGGTGCGATCAGTTTTATAGAAAGAGAAGCTGCGGCATATGATGAGGCAGCAGTAAAAGCTAATATGGAAAGAAAAGAAACCCATAAAGCAGATCAACTTCATTCCGCTGTGCATCGTTGCCCTGGACAGGCAATCCGCGAATTTAACAGGCGTGGTTTACAGGAAGAGGTATCTCGGGAGACGGTGCAGTCCCAGCTTCAGCAGTGGCCGTGTCAGATTAAACTTGTTCCTGTTAATGCACCATATTTTGAAGATGTAAAATTACTGATTGCTGCAGATTGTACTGCATATGCTTATGCAAATATGCATGAGGAGTTCATGAAAGGAAAAATAACATTGATCGGATGTCCTAAATTAGATCAAATTGATTACAGTGAAAAGTTGACACAGATCATTGCAGAGAATAATATAAAAAGTGTGACGGTACTCAGAATGGAAGTACCATGCTGTGGCGGATTGGAGAATGCAGCAGTAAAAGCTTTAAAAAATAGTGGAAAATTTCTTCCATGGCAGGTCGTAACGATCTCGATTGACGGAAGAATTTTATAAGGGGAAAAAAGATGGCAGGAATTAAAAATTTTGAAAAAGCAGAAGTAGTAACATTAAAGGAGCAGATCGATTATCAGAAAGGCCAGGTCGTTTCCAAGACGATGGCACAGAACGAGCATCTCAGTGTAACCTTATTTGCGTTTGATAAAGATGAAGAGATCAGCACACATGAATCCGGTGGAGACGCATTTGTAACCTGCCTGGACGGAGTGGGAAAGATTACGATTGATGGAGAAGAATATATTCTTCATGAAGGAGAATCGATTGTAATGCCTGCAAAACATCCACATGCAGTTTATGGACAAGAACAATTTAAAATGCTGCTGGTGGTTGTATTTTAAATTTGTAGTTGTTGGAGAGATATGCTTGTAAATCAGAAAGCTTCTTTGCGGCGAACCGGATGCGAAAAACAGAGATATTCCTTCGCAGTGCAGGCCCGCTTTACCTCAGCCCGTTGACCGTTTGTAACTCGAAAGTGGAAATCTTCGTGCACCTGCTCAGGAACACGCTGCTTTCCGCTGGCAGTCGCAGTAAGAAGTTTTTTCTGACTCCACAGCGTAGTCACTCAACAATACAAATTTAAAAATAATAGGAAGAAGCCGGATGGCTATTTATTCAGGACATAAAATGCTTTCTGGGAAAAAGAAACTCGAAGAAGCGAAAGACTGATCAAAAGCCCTTCGCTTTACATATTAAAGAGGAGCAACCTAAAGAGTAGCACGAAGCATGATCTTTGCAGTGAAGACTCCATTTTCATAAGTGAAATTACAAGAACCATCGTTCTTTTCTGCCATTCTGCGGACAGACTGGGTACCAATCCCCAGACCTTTCCGTTTGGTAGAATGGAGCAGATGGCTCTTTTCTTTGATGATTCCATCAAAATTATTCTCAACCCGAATTAAAAGAAGAGAAGCTGAATGCTGGCGGATCTCAAGCAAAATCTGCTGCCGTGACATTGTAGTCTTGCGGCTGGCTTCCAATGCATTTTCAAGAAGGTTTGAAAGGATAAGACACAGATCCATTTCATCTACAGAAAGTTCCTGAGGCAGATCGACACGTGCATCAAACGGAATCTCTTCTTTCTGAGCCAACGCATAATAATATCCGATCACATTATCAACAGACTGATTTTCACAGAAATGAAAATCAAAGCCAGGAATTTTATCCATTGCGTTCTGCAGATAGTCCTTTATCTTCTCGAGATTACCATCTTCGGCCATGACAGATAATTGAACGAAATGATGACGAATATCATGTCGTGCCTGCCTTGCTTCTTCGATTGCAGATCTTAAATTCTCATATCGTTCCTGCTGTACAGAAAGAAACAGATTTTCCTGCTGCAGTTTTTGGTTTTTATTCAAAATGTTAGCCATCATCAGAAACATTGTGTAAAACAGTGCGAGAATAAGAAGAAGGGCGTAAACAATCACAATGTATCCGCGCAAGAAACGCTGTGTGTGCAGAATCGTATTATATTTTGGAATGAGAACAAGGTTCAATCCGATGATAAGAACCGGAAGTACCCAGAATACATACCATGTCTGGGCAAGATTTTCATCCTCGACCATGTCCTTGACAACGTGAGAAGCCGGATGCCAGATCAATATAACAAAAAGGATACAGAAAATGTTATATAGGACAGCAAATACGGAGAATCCAGAAAAAGCCTGTTCTTCAGAATTAAAGCTAAGCATAGCAGACGTTGCTCTTGCGAGACTGTTAAAGCAAGAAAAAACTGCACAGACAGCAAGATAGATGCTGACGGATTTCCATAGTGAGATTCGCAGTGTTGCCTGATACAGGATAAACGTAAGAAACAGAAGCGGCAGAAGAATCATTCTTGTTGATAAATGAAATCTGTTGCATACAAATCCACTCAAAAAAGAAATTATGACAAGAAGAGGAAGCATCCAGGCAATCATTTTCTTAGGTTTTTGCTTTAAAGATGAGTTCACAGGGAGATATGCAAGCAACATGCCCGGAATCAGAACTGTAAATTCCAAAGCCTGAAAAATTATTGTACGCATTAGAAATCCCCCCTTTGAAATAAATAATCCATAAAGTGTTGTCGTGCCAGTTTGCTTAGTTCTCGACTGACAGCAATCTTGCTTCCGTCATCCAATAGAAACATCGTTCCATCAAAATCAACTGCATGTTCCATATTAATGATCGTTCCCCTGTTGCAGACAAAAAAGCGGGAATCTTCTTTTAATGGAGCAGTAAAAGAACTGAAGGATTGTCGGATGACAAGTTCTTTTTTTGCAGTTGTATGAATGTGGATCATATGAGAAAAATGATCTGCATGGACGATCGTTTTAAACGGTACTTGAAATTCACTCCCATTTACTTTCAATGGAAGTGTTTTCTCGGGAGTGGGGATTCTGGACAAAATCTCATCAGTTAAAGAAGAAAGTTCATCCTCGGTATAGGGCTTTACAAGATAGTGCATGGCACGAACCTGAAAACCTTCCAACGCATGATCCGAGGATGTTGTTGTAAAGATCAGCAGACAGTCTTTATTCGATTTCCTGAATTCCTTTGCAATTTCAATCCCATTTGCACCATCCATATAAATGTCCAAAAATAAAACTGTGATGTCCTGATCCTTCGAAGCTTCAAGAAATGCCTCCCCATTCTCATACTCACAGCAATGAAATCCCATATCTTTCTGATGAAAAATCTTTTCTAACCGTGTTCGTAGCAGAACACGTTCTTCCTTAATATCATCAACAATAGCGATTGTCATATGAAAATCCTCCCAGAGTTGTATCTGCTTGAAGGAAATATTACTTTACACACTACACATGACCGATAACAAGCAGATAGTTAAGTTAAAATCTAAAACTAGTATACCACAGAATGACAATTCGTGCCATTTTCGGGCAATTCGTGTCAGAAATATTGTAAAAAAAGATATCAAAAATATAATAAAAAGAAATGGAGTTGCCTAAATACGATGAGGAGGAGAGAAATACATGAAAAAAATCAAAAGAATAATGGCAGTGCTCATATGTATGACAATCACACTTACAGGAATACCAGTCAGTGTAAATGCAGAGAATTCCGGTGGAAAAAGTGTACAGACGATGGAGACAGGAAATGAATTATTTATTACACTTGAGGAAAATACGAGATATCGCTGGAATGTAAACGATAGTGCAGAAAAAAACAGTGTAGTTCATTTGGATACTTCAGGAGGAGATAATTGTCGTTTTCGGTTAGATCATATAGAAAATGAATGGTATGGAATTAAACATATTAAAGTTGATGGAACGGACCGTTTTGCAGATGTAGATGGTAAAAGTAAAAACAACGGTGCAGTACTTCATTTATGGGAGTCTTCAGACAGTAAAGTAAAGGGAAACAATCACCGTCAGTTTGCATTTTATTATATTGGTAATGATGCAAATGGAAATGCGAGGTACTATATTAAAAATAGAAACAGTGGAAAATGGATCGGATATGAAGGAAAACTGAATAATAACAATCCAAAGATCATTCAGACAGATGAGAAAAATAGAAAAGTCTGGTTGATTACAAAATCCGTGGTTCCGTTTACGGGAAAGGAAAGTCAGGTACTGCACAAAGATGATAAAACAGCCGTCTGTGAGATTCACAAAGCCGGAGAACTGGCAGCTTTAAACAGAATGGCGGATAGTCTGGTTCCTGGTGCACTTCCTCATTTTTATACAATGGGAACAACAAGTAAATGGAAGCTGACCTGGGTTAAGGATTATAATGCTTATCAAATCGAAAGCATTTCAGAAGGAGAAAAAGATACAGGACTTGCTCTTGATGTGCAATCAGAATCGGGAAGAATGAATACCACTATTAATTTGTGGGTAGAAGAAGAATTTGATCATAATCAAAATACAAGCCAGCTTTGGCGTTTTTTCAAACAATCGGATGGAACATACCTGATTCAGAATGCAAGAAGTGGTTTGTACATTCTGGAGACTGTTAATGGATTAAAGCTTGGAGAACAAGGAACGAAAATAGATCTGTCTATTTTGGCAGGAAACACAGAGAAGACGAAGTACTATTATGCAGAAAACTGGATGGCAAATATTCCGGATGATGCACTTTTATCATCTGTAAATATTCCGGCAACACATGATACAGGAACAGCAGGAGTTGTAGAGGATGATATACCACAGGTATCCATTACATCATGTCAGAATCTTTATTATGATGAACAGTTAAATATGGGAGCACGCAGCTTTGATATCCGTGCAAATGCGACAAAAGATGATGCTTCTGTGGCAGACGTAAAGATAGTACATGGAGGCGAATTATGGCAGTGTCAGGAAAAAAACGGAAGTGATCTTACATTACAGTCAATCCTCAATACCTCCCTCGGCTTTTTAGAGAAGCATAAGTCAGAAACAGTCATTCTTACAGTAAAACCAGATGCCGGTTCTACAATTGGATTAGAGCATGCGGTAGCTGAATTTATTGAAAAAAAATAAGGACAAGGTCTACAGTGGAGGGGATATCCCATCAATGAAGGAAGCAAGGGGAAAAATCATATTTCTTCGAAGATTTAATCTAACCAAGAACTACGAAAGTTCGGTTGAACGTGCGATGGGATTTAACCTTGCGAATTGGGATGACATAAAATATAAAGATTATAAATATGCGTATAAATTATATGATGATGGAAAAAATCATGTGTATATTCAGGATGCATATAATACATATGGAAGTGAGAAGTGGCCGTATATATTAGAAACAATGAAGCAAACAACAGGACAGGATACAAGCCATCCGATCGAGTACAATTCTTGGGTATTTAATTATACTTCTTGCTCACGAGGAGCACCGTTAGGATTGACACGGGAAATTAATCCGAGATTATTTAAAGACGAAGGCAATTGTATTGACAACCGATTCCTTGGAACAGTAATGCTTAACTTTATTGATGATCCAATGGCACGGTTGATCTATGAGACAAACAGCAACCTGATATTTGAACCAAAGCTTCCGACACCGGAAGTAGAAGTTGAATATGGTCAGACACTGGCAGAAGCTACATTAAAAGGGATTGAAGATGCACCGGCAGGGGCATGGGTATTCAAAGATGCAGATCATGTTGTGACAGATCAGGAAGTGACAGATCAGACAAAATTTGAACTGATCTTTCAGCCGGCAGATAATAAAAAATACAAAAGTGTTACTATGTGCGTTCCGGTAAAAACAGTGAAAAAGTCGGAAGTCGTTTCAGCAAATGCAACAGATGAAATGGAAATCCAGGAGATAGAACAGTTGCAAAGTGAAGCGATTGATGAAAGCAGCAGTGCACGGAGAATTGTTGTCAATGCAGAAAAGAAAGCAAAGACATACGGAGAGATATTGACAAGTGAAGATCTTACATTTACGATCAGTGATTCAGAAAAGGAGAAACTTCTTCCGGGAGATACAGTTGATAGTCTTGGACTGACACTGAAAGCAACAACAATCGTACAGGAAGATATTTTGTCAGGAAGTACAATAGATGAAGATGGAGATGACATTCTTGGTGCTTATGGAAATGCAGGAAAATATGTTATTCTGAAAGATAATGCATCAAATAGTAATTATGATGTTGTAGTTCGTCCAGCATTCCTTAATGTATCACCAAAGGAAGCAGAGATAGAATGGAATGCGGCAGCACAGTATACATATACAGGAAATGCATGTGGAATAGAAGCAAACGTGAAAGCAGACAGTCTTTTAGAAAATGACAGCTGTGAGATTAAGAGACTGCTGAATGCACAGCGTACAGAAGTCGGCTCTTATAAAGCACTTGCAATAGGACTGACAAATGCGAATTATATCTTTTCCGGCATGAGACGTGTGTGTGTATGGAAATATGAGATTCTTCCGGCAGATCCGGAAGTGACTTTCCCTACAGTAGAAGTGACTTATGGAGATAGCTTGAGAAAGGCAGTTCGTACAGGTCAGTCAGGTAATGGTGTATTTCGTTTTGCAGATAATACTGCAATGCTTACGGTAGCAGAGAACCAGAGTGAGCAGGAGATGATCTTCACTCCATTTAATCCGAATTATAAAACAGTTATGTCATCAGTTCCTGTAACTGTATTGCCGAGAAAGCTTACAATCAGTCCGGAGCGAACCGAGAAAGAATACGGACAGACAATTACAGAGTATACCTGGTCAATCAGTGATGGAAGTCTGGCAGGGGATGATCAGTTAGAGGATTTGAAAATAAATGTCACATTGACAGCAGGAAATGCAGAAAAAGAAAACTGTAAGGTCGGTCTTTATGATATTACAGAAAAAACTCCGTTGACAGCAGATAATGTGAATTACACAGTACTGTTTAAACCAGGAACGCTGCAGGTACAGCCAAAACCACTGGGCGTTGCATGGAATACGGACGGAACTGTGATTGATACAGGGAAAGAAGCAAATGTGTCTGCAGAATTTACAGGGGTATTGTTCGAAGATGACTGCAAGGCGGTTGTAGAAGGTGGAAATGAAATCAAGACCGGAACATATACAGCCACTATTGTCGGAATGATCGGCGAACAGAGTGATAATTATGTGCTTCACGGAGAGGATACAGACTATCAGATAGAGTATCAGATCGTGAAGAAAGAAGAAACAAAGAATCCAACCGATTCGAAGGAAACATCGACAGGTACTGCCGGAAAGAAACCAACAGGAACTTCAGTGTCAGGAAAACAGGTGAAAACAGCAAAGACAGGAGACAGCATCAGCTACATCTGGATTCTGATGATTGCAGGATCAATCGCAGTGATCGGTGGAATGATTTATGTTATTAGAAGAAGAAAACAGAAGTAAAATTAAAGTGAATCTATAAACGATAGATAGAAAGGTGTCAGGCATATGTGGAAGCTGTTATTTTAAACTTCGGCCTGCCACCTTTTGTTGAAAAAAGATGCGGTATATCCTAAATATGCAATAAAAAGTGTTTTTGACCGCATGTGTTGAGAAAAAAGGGGGAAGAAATGAGCGAATTAAGTAAAAAAGCAAGAAATAGAACAAAAGTTCAGATGATACTGACAATGTTGGTTATTGTCTCAATTATCAGACAATTCTTTCTTGGAAACTATCACAATATGTTTCTTGGGATTCTAACATTGATTTTATTTATGGTGCCACAGTTTATTGATAAGAAACTTGGAGTGACAATTCCGGTTGGTTTGGAAACGGTGATTCTGATCTTTATCTTTTCAGCAGAGATACTTGGAGAAATCAATGCATTTTATGTAAAGATTCCGGTATGGGATACCATTTTGCATACAACGAATGGATTCCTGATGGCGGCAATCGGGTTTGCGCTGATTGATTTATTCAACAGAAGTGATCGATTTTCAATTAAGATGTCCCCATACTTTGTGGCATTTTTTGCATTTTGTTTTTCAATGACAGTTGGTGTTTTGTGGGAGTTCTTTGAATTCAGTATGGATTGGTTTTTCGGATTGGATATGCAGAAAGACTGGATCGTTCCGGCAATCAATTCAGTGAAGCTGAATCCGACAGGAGCAAATATCCCAATCCATGTAGATGTCCAGTCCGTTGTGATCAACGGTGAGACTTGGAATCTGGGCGGATATTTAGACATTGGAATCGTAGATACAATGAAAGATCTTATGGTGAATTTTGTCGGAGCTGTTGTATTTTCTGTAATTGGAATTTTATATCTGAAACATCGTGGAAAAGGAAAACTGGCAGCTTCATTAATTCCACAGGTGAGAGATACGGATGAAGAAGCATCTGAAAAATAGAAAACGTAAAGGACAGATCGATGAACAGTCAAAAAGAAATTAGAAATATAAAGATAAAAAACCAGTTGGAGCTCTGGCTGTTCTGTGCAATTATCGGTGCAGTTGCCGGTGGATTGGTCTGGGCGCTTTTGAAGATCATGGCAGTCGGGATGAATCTTATCTGGGAATGGATTCCGGAACATTTCGCATTTCCATACTATACAATAGCGGTCTGTGTGATCGGTGCATTTCTTATCGGTGTCTTCCGGAAGATGTACGGAGATTATCCGGAAGAAATGGAAACTGTTATGGCAAAAGTGAAAACAGAGAAGCATTATGATTATAAAAATATGCTTGTCATGATGATCGCAGCAGTGCTGCCGCTTTTGATCGGAAGCAGTGTGGGTCCGGAAGCCGGGCTTACCGGAATTATCGTCGGAATGTGTTACTGGGCAGGAGATAATCTGAAGTTTGCCAGACAGCATGCGAAGGAATACTCCCAGATCGGGGTAGCAGCATCCTTAAGTGTTTTATTCCATGCTCCGCTATTTGGTTTGTTTGAAGTGGAAGAACATACTTTAGAAGAGAGTAATTCAGAACAAGCTGTTGTTCCGGCAGGAATTTCATCAAAGATATTTATTTATGGAATCGCAATTGCAGCAGCAACAGGTATTTATGCAGGGCTCTCAGCAGTATTTGGTTCAGGACTTTCCGGCTTTCCAAGTTTTGAGGCAGTTGAGATTGGAAAGATGGATTATGCACTAATACTTCTCTATATTATTGCAGGATGCGTGCTGGCCGTTTTTTATGAAAAGACACACCAGATAACAAAGAAAACTGCAGGAAAGATACCGGCAGTTTTTCGAGAAGTTCTCGCAGGAATTTGTCTTGGAATCTGTGGAATGTTAATCCCGGCAGTTATGTTTTCGGGAGAAGAACAGATGGGAGTGTTGATGAAAGAGTATAGTCAATACCTCCCGTTAGCACTGATCGGAGTTGCATTTTTGAAAGTGCTTCTTACAAATATTTGTATACAGTTCGGTTTGAAGGGAGGGCATTTCTTTCCGGTTATCTTCGCAGGTGTATGCATGGGATATGGCGTTGGAATGCTGATCTGCGGAAATGCAGAGAACCATCTGGTTTTCGCATCTGCAATTGTTACAGCAGCGTTTTTAGGTGGAACGATGAAAAAGCCGTTGGCGGTTACAATGCTTCTGTTTCTATGCTATCCGGTGAAATTGTTCGTATGGATTTTTGTGGCTGCGGCAGCAGGCAGCAAATGTCTATCCTTATTTGATAAGAAAAAAGTTGGAAAATAAAAATTCCGTTGAGTGAAAACTCAGCGGAATTTTTTTTACTCTTTTTGAGATGTCTTCCAGTTCTTCTTTGGAAAGCTCCGGGAGACGCTCTAATTTATCCAGGAACATCATTGTCGTTTCACGACGCTGCATCTCTACAATCTGTCCGTAATAATTGACAACAACACCGGTAACGATTGCAACAACGAAAATCGTATAGATTGTGACGAGTACAGAAACCAGTTTGCCAACGAAAGTCATTGCGACAATATCGCCGAATCCAGCGGTAGAAAGTACCGCATAGCAATACCAGAGGGCATCACCATAGCGGTTGATGTCAGGCTCTACCAGCTGAATGATGGCAGCGGATACAAAGAGAAATACGATATAACCGGAAAGAATCTGGGTTGCTTTGGTGCGTTTTAGGATCATCCATAAAAGTTTTAGTTTTTTCATACTTTCCCCCTATTCAGAATTCCGTTGAAGCGGCTCATGAATGTGATTGTTGTGATCGCGGCTGCAACAATATCACTGATCGGTTCTGCAAGAAAGACTGCAAATACCTTATCCTGAATAAAGAGTGGCAGGATAAAGATCAGCGGAATCAGCAGGATCAGTTTTCTTAAGCAGGCGAGCAGCAGACTGACCTTTGCCTGTCCCAATGCCATGAAACTTTGCTGACATGCAACCTGGAATCCGAGGGAGAAAATACCCGCCATATAGATTCTCAATGCCCATGCGGTATAAGTGATCAGATCCGTATTATTGGAAAAGATTCCTGCAAACAGCTTAGGAAACAGTAGCATGATCAGCCAGAAACAACTGGTGAAAATCGTACAAACCTTAAACTGTGTAAAGAAGGCTTTTTTTACACGCTCTTTATTGCCGGCACCGAAGTTATAACTCATGATCGGCTGACCGCCCTGGCAGATTCCCTGCAGTGGCAATGTAGCAAGCTGGCTGACACTTGTGATGATCGTCATGGCTCCAACAGCAAGGTCTCCACCATATCTTGACAGACTGGAAGTAAAGCTGATGGACAGAATACTTTCTGTGGACAGCATGACAAAAGTGGAAATGCCAAGTCCAAGACAAGGCAGGATAACGTCCTTTTGTAGTCTGAAATTTTCTTTTCTAAGATGAAGGATTGTCTTCTTTCCGGATAAGAAGCGAAGAATCCAAATTGCACCGACAGCCTGACTTAAAACAGTGGCAAGTGCTGCACCTCTTACACCGAGATGGAATACGAAGATAAAAATCGGATCAAGAATGATATTGATCACAGCTCCGATCACAGTAGTCATCATACTGATCTTGGCAAATCCCTGTGTTGTAATAAATGGATTCATTCCCATCACGATTAAGACAAAGATACTTCCAAGGATATAGATTCTTGCGTATGCTACTCCGTACGGCAGTGTCTTCTCGCTGGCTCCAAAAAGTGTCAACAGCTGTGGCGCAAATATAAAGAAGACTACAGTAAGTACGACAGCCATAAGGATGAGAAGTGCAAAACAGTTTCCAAGAATTTTTTCAGCTGTTTTATTATCTTTCTTTCCCATAGATATCGCAGCACGCGGAGCACCACCGGAACCTGCAAGCATAGCAAAAGCGTTGATCAGCATAAGGATCGGTGTAAATAATCCAACGCCGGTTAATGCCGCGGCTCCAACACCGGAAATGTGTCCGATATAGATTCGGTCTACAATGTTATATAGAAGATTGATGATCTGGGCGACAACCGCAGGAATTGCAAGCTGTGCCAGAAGGCGTGGGATCTTTTCAGTCTCCATCGCCTGAGAAGTCGATTTGCTATTCATATCTGTTTACTCCTAAATAGTTTTAAAATCAAAGAAGATTATACATCTCATGTAATGGAAAAATCAATAAGAAATCAAAAATTACAGGCATTCAACCTAACGAAATCGTGATATAATGATATAATCAAAATATATTTGAATGAGAAATATGGAGGTAGCTTATGGGCGTAAGTTATAACAGATTGTGGAAAATGCTCATAGATAAAAATATGAAGCGAATAGAGATGCAGTACCTCACCGGGATCAGTGGAAACATTCTTGCCCGGATGGGAAAAAACCAGTATGTATCAATGGAGACGATTGAGAAGATCTGCAAGAAACTGGACTGTACCGTGGATGAGATGATGGAATTTACAGATGATGAGTAACAGGAGCAGGTATGTCAAATTATTAAAACTGGCAGAATGCGTCAGAAGTCGAAAAAAGAAATTGAAAAAAGATAACACGCCGGATACGGCATAATTCTCTTAGCAAAGCTAAGAGCGCACTTCTATACAGGCAATTACATTTGCCTGTATCGTGCGACCTGCGGTGCTATCCCTGATTTGGGAAAATCTC
>ENA-OQHF01000085-OQHF01000085.1-human-gut-metagenome-genome-assembly--contig:-NODE-85-length-54896-cov-6.307126_pt1 | contig 54896 bp, 42 predicted proteins | sample MGYA00242559_ERZ504709 | MGnify/ENA primary metagenome ERZ504709 (study PRJEB26092, sample SAMD00036203) | human gut metagenome | host: Homo sapiens | study: EMG produced TPA metagenomics assembly of... | reverse complement strand
GTGCTCTATCCAGCTGAGCTATGACGACACATGCCGCAAACCCTTGATTTTACTGGGTTTCTGGGATTTTTCCCTTCGGCCATATATAAGATTATCAACTCTTTTTCGAGTTGTCAATCTACAGATTATTTCGGTAACTGTTCGCTACCTTCACAGATATATTTATTCTACTATAGAATACCTGAAATGACAACCTTAAAAATTCAGGCTTCCCTGCAACCAGATAATTCCCTTGAATCTTCGACCAACTTCCGGGATTCCCATCAGATCTTCCTGATTCATACAGATATCGAAGATCAGGTCGTTGCAGTTGATTGTCATCTGATACAGCTTCTCGCCGGTCAGTTTGTTCGTGGTTTCCATCCATTCAAGAATCTCTCCCATTACATTATACCGGTCGCACTCCATGCCATAAGGCATAAAATACGTATCTACAATAGAAAAAATATCTTCGTTAGCGATTCTTCTTGAAATCATGGCATACGTATCCATATCATCCATAGTCAGATTTTCCATCGCTTCTTCATTTCCCCGGCGCGCTTCGTAGATCATCTGCGTTCTTTTCCGGGTCAGCTGCTGATCCCGTTCTCTCTGGGCAATATTTTTTTGAATTGGCAACAAAATCTTGCCCTCCGTAGAAAGACCGGATAAGGTCAGGTTGCTGAAACCTTCCCCCGGTGTCCCCTTGGTACGTTCTGTCAGATATTCTCCTGCATTTGCCAGATAAAAGATCAGAGTCACACCCACACGCACATCGTCACACGCTCCGGAAAAACAGACTTTTTCAGAACGTTGTTCTACCATCACATCTTCCTGGCTGGTGATACCGCTTCCGGCAAAATACGGAAAATAATACTCCATCCGAAACTGATCCTGCTCATCATAAGTTCCACAGACACGCAGTCCGATATTCATACCAAAATATCGGGACAATTCCGCAAAAATCTCGTTTTTTCCCTGCTCTGCGATCTTTTTCTCATCGCAGGAAACAATCACCTCTTGCAGGATCTGATCCAGATCTTTCTGCTCCAGTTTTGAAAATCCTATAGCCCGAAGATAACTGTGCATACAGTCTTCCTCCTTTCTTATTATCCATTTTCTGTTACCACATCACAGGAATGACCCGGTAACTTTTCTCCGCATGCCAACACCAGATATCCATTGTTCTTCGGATATCTGGTGTCCGTAACAGCCGCTGTCTTTTTATTATTCCATCGTAACTGTTCAGTATCCTCACAGTTACGAGTCAAAATACGTTTCTAATCACCTTCGATGATGGCATTTTGACTTGCATTCCATCTCTTATTTATGTTTCGGTACGATTTTTTCGATTCCACCCATATATGGCTGCAATGCTTTCGGGATATTTACACTTCCGTCTGCATTCAGGTTATTTTCCAGGAAGGCAATCAGCATTCTCGGCGGCGCAACTACAGTATTATTCAAAGTATGTGCGAAATACTTACCATTTTCACCATTTACACGGATTTTCAGTCTTCTTGCCTGTGCATCACCCAGGTTGGAGCAGCTTCCTACTTCGAAGTATTTCTTCTGTCTTGGAGACCATGCCTCTACATCGATGGATTTTACTTTCAGATCAGCCAGGTCACCGGAACAGCATTCCAGAGTACGAACCGGGATATCCAGGGTACGGAACAGCTCAACAGTGTTCTGCCACAGTTTATCAAACCACATCTTGCTGTCCTCCGGTTTGCAGACAACGATCATTTCCTGTTTTTCAAACTGATGGATACGATATACACCTCTCTCTTCCAGACCATGTGCACCTTTTTCTTTTCTGAAGCAAGGAGAATAGCTTGTCAGAGTTCTCGGCAGCGTATCTTCCGGCAGAATGGTATCGATGAATTTACCAATCATGGAATGTTCACTGGTTCCGATCAGATACAGATCTTCGCCTTCGATTTTATACATCATGGCATCCATCTCAGCAAAACTCATAACACCGGTAACTACATCGCTTCGGATCATGAAAGGCGGTACACAGTAAGTAAATCCTTTGTTGATCATAAAATCTCTTGCGTAAGAGATAACTGCGGAATGGATTCTTGCGATGTCTCCCATCAGATAATAGAAACCATTACCTGCCACTTTTCTCGCACTGTCCAGATCCAGCCCATCAAAAGATTCCATGATCTCCGCATGATACGGAACTTCATAATCCGGAACAACCGGCTCGCCGAAACGTTCGATCTCTACGTTCTCGCTGTCATCTTTTCCAACCGGGACAGAAGGATCGATGATATTCGGGATTGTCATCATGATTGTTTTGATTTTTTCTTCTACTTCTTTTTCTCTTGCAGACAGTTCATCAATTTTTGCACCGGAAGCTGCAACTTCTTTCTTCACTTCTTCTGCTTCTTCTTTTTTACCCTGTGCCATCAGTGCACCGATCTGTTTACTGATTTTGTTTTTATTTGCACGCAGGGATTCTACTTCCTGCTTAATATTTCTGTTTTCCTGATCCAGAGCGATGACTTCATCTACCATCGGGATTTTCTGATCCTGGAATTTTTTACGAATATTTTCTTTCACCACATCCGGGTTTTCCCGGACAAACTTGATATCTAACATATTTTCCTCCCTCTTTCAGGTTACTATTCTTGTTCTTTATTATAATAAGTAATCATTCTCTTTATTTTATAATAGTATTGCCTTTTTTTCAAGTGGGATTCACACGGTTCTTGGATAAATACAATTCTCTCACAGGATAGGCTTTGCCTCGTTATCCCGTGACCTAAAAAAGCAGATGAAACTTTTTTCGTTCCATCTGCTTTCTGCAATCTTTTTTCTTTCTCTTATCGAACCTTATTCTCTCCAAAATGTACTGCCTGACGCAAGGCATCCATTTCCTCTGAACTGAGCAGAATGTAGGACTCTCCTTTTACTATTTCTTTAATATAGAAGAAACAGTTATCTCTGCTGTGAATTGCATTCAGGATAAATCCGGTATTGTTCATATCCAGAAGAGCGATTGCAAAACTCAGTTTTCCTCCTACGTCATCGAAAGCATCGTATTTTACGATCCCGTATTTTGTCAGGGACTTGGACAGCATATCCTTCAGTCCCCTGACTTCTTCAAGGCTCTGTTCGTTTGCTCTTGAAAGCCTGTCTACTTCTTTTAATTTTTGAGAAAATACTCTCTCCAGGCTTTGTCCATCCGCGCCTTTCATAAACATATTGTAACGACGTCTCTGCCGGTGCAGTCCCAGAGAAACATTTAACACCAGTACAATCAATACCAGTACTAATACCATAAGCATGACTACCAGAATTCCCAGGTCAATACCTATTGCATCAAAAAAATTATTCATGTGTCAATCTACCCTTTCTATTTATCAGCTGCCACTACCAAAATGATTCTCCGTAACTATTCAGTAGGTAGCATTCCGCGAGGTGTTTTTGCATGTTTTATGTCAAAATGCCATCACCGAAGGTGATTAGAAATGCATTTTGACTCGTAACTGTGAGGGTACTGAACAGTTACAAGTATCCTTCTTATGCTCCTTGCACTTATTTCTTAGCGGACGTTTTTCAAGATTCCTTTATGGATTCGAACAGATCAATCAGTCGTTCCAGTTCAGCCTGAGAATAATACTCAATCTCTATTTTACCCTTATTCTTATTCTTGTGCTGGATCGCCACCTTGGTTCCCACGATCGATTTTATTCGTTCTTCCAGTTGCTGATAGATTACTTCCATCTGCGGATCTGCTCTTTTTTCTTTTCTCTTTTTTGGTTTTTGCAGATCTTTCACGATTTTTTCTGTATCTCTGACACTCAGTTTTTCATCAAAGATTCGCATCGCCAGATTATATTGCTGGTCTTTGTCTTCGATTCCCAGAAGTGTTCTTGCATGTCCCGGAGAAATCATATCCTGAATCAGCATATCCTGCACTCTCTCATCCAGTTTCAACAGTCGCATCGCATTCGTAACCGCAGTTCTGCTTTTGGATACTCTCTCTGCAATTTCATCCTGTTTCAGATGGAATTCTTCCATCAACCGTTTATAGGCAACCGCTTCTTCAATTGCATTCAGATCTTCTCTCTGAATATTCTCAATCAGTGCAATTTCTACAACTTCCTGATCTGAAAAATCTTTGATAATAACAGGTACTTCTTTCAACCCTGCCAGTTTTGCAGCTCGCCATCTGCGTTCCCCGGCAATAATTTCATAGTAATCATCCTTTTTCTGAACCAGCAGTGGTTGCAAAACACCAAACTGTTTGATAGATTCTGCCAGTTCTAGAAGAGCATCTTCATCAAAATTTTTTCTTGGCTGTTCTCTATTAGGCTCTACTTCTGTGATTTTCATCTTCATTTCAACCGGTTTCTCAACGATCTTTTCTACTACTTTTTCTACTACTTTTACCGGTTGTTTTTTTTCTTCTGTTATATTTTTCTTATTTTTCGGAGCTCCGGATGGAATCAAAGAATCCAATCCTTTTCCAAGGCCACCTTTTTTCACTGCCATTCTTCATCCCCCCTGTGTATCACTTCTTCTGCTAACAGCTGATAACTTTCTGCTCCTGTGGATCTTGCATCATAGTAATTAATCGGGAGTCCATGACTTGGTGCTTCTGCCAAACGTACATTTCTCGGAATAATAGTTTTATAGATTGTCTGATTCAGATTATTCTTAACATTTTCTACTACCTGTAAAGAAAGATTAGTTCTCGCATCATACATAGTAAATACAACACCTTCCATTTCCAGATCCGGATTCAGTCTTTCCTGCACCAGTTCGATTGTGTGCATCAATTGAGAAAGTCCTTCCAGTGCGTAATATTCACACTGAATCGGTACCAGAACGGTATTTGCAGTCGTCATTGCGTTGATGGTCAACATATTCAATGATGGCGGACAGTCAATGATAATAAAATCAAACTGATCTCGAATCTTGCTGATTTTTTTCTGTAATATATATTCTTTATCTTCGATACCAATCAGTTCAATCTCCGCTCCCGCTAAATTGACATTGGAAGGAATTAAAGACACTCCTTCGAATTCCAATTTCTGCAGACATTCTTCTACTTCACACTCACCAAGTAACAATTCATATACTGTATTCTCTGCCGCATCCTTCTCTACCCCCAGACCACTGGTTGTATTTCCCTGTGGATCCAGATCTATTGTCAAAACCTTCTGGCCCATGGCACCAAGGCAGGAGGATAAATTAATCGCTGTCGTGGATTTTCCCACGCCGCCCTTCTGATTTGCAATTGCTATTGCTCTTCCCATAACTGTACTCCTTCCAGTTCGTTTTCATCTGTATTTTTCTGTACAATTTTAATTTACGTGCAACTGTTTTAAGATTTATTTTATATACATCAATTGCTGGTTCTATTATATCACTTGATTTTCTATTATTCCACACAAAACGTTTCACGTGAAACATTTTTTTCTTTTTTATACAAAAAGCATTCGTTTCCTGTTTCTGTTTTAGTAATATTATGATGCCAGGGCCATAAGTTCTTAGATTTGATGTGGATTTACTTGTGGAAAAATTTTTGAACATAGGGTTCGCCAAAAGTATGAGTAAGTAGTTGTTTTCAAAAGAGCGAACGAATTGTGAATGTTTTTGTTAATTGTGAGAATGCGAAGTGCGGAATAATTCAGTATCAAAGGGGTAAAATACTTTTCGACCATAACATCATATTATTGTATTTTTTATTTGAAGTATTTTATTACATGCGTGAATCTTTTTAATTATTTAATATCCAGTAGTGCTATCGTAACTGTAAAAGTGTTGAACAGCTACGACTTATTCCCCTAATGTTTCACGTGAAACATATAGACTGTTATCTCTTCATAAAATTCTACTGTTTTTGAATGTTTCACGTGAAACATAGTTACTATTCACTCTTTTTGCTTCCACCTGAATAAAATTTTGTTGTCAACTCAATTCTCTTTAATAGCAGACTTTTGTATCGTATATCTCTGAATTTTGACATATTGTAACTATTCAGTAGCCACTGTCCCGCGAGGTGTTTTGACATGAATATGTCAAAATCCCGAGACATACAAGCCAAAATGCCATCACCGAAGGTGATTTACGCGAGCAACGAGTCAAAGTCCGTGCTTGCACGGAACCTTGAGGAGTGCCGCGATAACGATAAAAACTCGCAAAGCGTGTTTTTATCGTTTAAATGCATTTTGGCTCGTAACTGTGAAGGTACTGAACAGTTATGAAATGTAAATAACAGAGGCTGTGGTGCGTGCCGGTAAGACCGTACAACAGCCTCTTGCATAAAGGAAGAGGACGATGACAGACCAAACTGCTTACTTAAACCTGGTACTAGAAAAACTGAAGGAACGAATCGCAAAGCTGAATCTGTCCCTTGAAGAAGGGGCAAAAGAAGTAGAAGACATGCATGAATACTACTGGGAAAACTATACAGAGATGGATCAGTACGGATATGAGGATTATGATAATCAGCAGGCTCTGTTGAATCAGCTGAATACAAATCAGCAACAGATGCATCTGAAACACCGGTTTCAGAAAATGCTTGATTCCCCTTTCTTTGGCAGAGTGGATTTCTGTTATGACGGAGAAGATGCGGCGGAAAGTTTTTATATTGGTATCGGCAATTTTGCTGAAAGAACCGGGCAGACACCTCTGGTATATGACTGGCGTGCCCCGGTGAGCGGTCTCTTTTATGATTTCGATAAAGGAGAAGCCTGGTATGAAGCACCGGGAGGACGGATGGATGGAGAAATTGTCTCCAAGTGGCAGTATAAGATCAAAAACGGGAAAATGGTCTATGCCTTTGAGAGTGATGTGAAGATCGATGATGATATCCTGAAAGCGGAGCTTGGAGCCAATGGAGATGTCCAGCTGAAAAATATTGTGCGGACGATCCAGAAAGAGCAAAATGCGATTATCCGAAATACCAGTGATCGGATTCTGGTGATCCAGGGAGTGGCTGGAAGCGGAAAGACTTCGGTGGCACTTCACAGGATTGCGTATCTTTTATATCATGACCGGAAAAACCTGAAATCCTCGAATATTCTGATCTTATCGCCAAATGGTGTATTTTCAGATTATATTTCCCATATTTTACCGGAACTGGGAGAAGAAAATATTCAAGAAATGAGTTTTGATCTCTTTGCTTACCGGGAACTCAAAGATGTGGTGCCGGACTGTGAAGACCGGTATGATATGATTGAAAGGAATCTGGTACAGCCGAAGGAGCGGGGAAGATACTGGGAAAAACAGTCTCCGGATTTTCTGAACCAGATGGAAGGTTATCTGATGGAACTGGAGGACAGTCTGATGGATATCCGGGATTTTACGTATCGAAATTACGAGATCAAAGCATCCCGGATCCTGCTTTTGTTTTATACCCGGTTTCTGGAGATTCCGTTACTGTCCCGGATGGATGCAGTGCGGGAATATGTGGTTGATGATTATGAAACTCTTGCCGGACGGGATCTGAACGAGGAAGAACAGCAGTATTTTTACGAACAGTTCATGGCGATGTATGAGACGAGAGATATCTATGTGCTGTACAGCCGTTTTCTGGAGTCTGTCGGGATGTGTCCGCTTCCATCGGTATGGTATGAGAAGCGTTTGCTGCGTTATGAGGATGTCTATCCGGTGCTGTATCTGAAATATCGTCTGTTACAGCCCGCAAAACGCGCAGGAGTCAAACATCTGGTAATCGATGAGATGCAGGATTATACGCCGATGCAATACCAGATTCTGTCACAGCTTTTTCCGTGTAAGATGACGATTCTTGGAGACCGGGCACAGACTATGGATGAAAAACAGCAGGATGTGCTGACATTTTTACCGGGGATTCTCGGGAAAAAACTTCGAAAAATCGTGATGGATAAAAGTTATCGGAATACGGTGGAAATCGCTGCTTATGCAGCTGAACTTGCCGGAATTACGGATCTTAAACTTTTTGAACGCCATGGAAAACCGGTGTGTGAGAAAAAAATTACAGAGAAAGAAGTTATCACACAGATTCTGAGGGAACTGCGGGTACAGCCGGACGGTTATGAGACAGCAGCAGTTCTTACCATAACCGATCAGGAAGCGCGGGAGATGGCAGCAATCTTGAAAAAAGAGCTGGGAGATGAACAGGTTACCTATATGAACAAGGACAGTTCCCGGTTCAAAAAAGGTATTACGGTGACAACGTTCTATCTTGCGAAGGGCCTGGAATTCGATCAGGTATTTACTGTCTGGGGCAGACAGCCGGAGGATGATCTGATCCGGCAGGCAAAATATATCTGTGCAACGAGGGCACTGCACGAACTGTATATGTATCAGGTTGTGACAGAGAAAAGCAGAGACAATAGAGAATAAGATACCGGGAAATAGAAAACAGACAAAAAGGATATCACCGCCAGAAAGTTACTGGCAGAGATATCCTTTCTTTCCTAACTCCTGTCCGATCAGATCCAGAGTTTCGCCGGAGTCCGCGGAGACGGTATGATAATGGTAGCCGGAAGTGACATCTTTCAGTGGCGTGGATTTGCCGCTTTTTAACTCTTCCAGAAAGAGCTGTACGTCTCTGCGTGATGAAATATGCAAAGGTGCCTGGAGCTGGCCGTAGATTTTATGATGAACAAAGACATCTTCAACGGTGCCGCCGAGATCCACAATAGTGCATAACTCATCGACAATCTGTTCACTGGTGTGAAAAACTTTGAAAATACGGGAAACACGGAGAGGTGCCTGGATCAGATACCCGCGATTGGTGGAAAGCACTTCATGTCCCTGAGCACGAAGCAGTGCCATATCCTGAACGATCACCTGGCGGCTGACGGTAAAATGTTTTGCCAGTGAGGTGCCGGAAATTGGTGTCTGTGTCCCGGATAAAAGTTGTAATAGTTCCTGTCGGCGTTCGCTGCCTGTCATGAGATTCCTCCTGTTGTGATATGATATGAGAATTATAAGCGTACAGAGTACGGAACAATTCGGTATCAAAGAGGTCAGAATACCTTTTGACCCCGACATCTTAATATATAAAAGAGTATATGCCAGAAAGAGGATAATTTCCAGTTATATTTTATGAGAAATTTATAAAAATTTTCTGATAGTTTTCTTGCAGGAAGCATTTTCCAGGGTATACAATAAAGTATATGAGAAAGGAGAAAAAAGGATATGAATGAAGTCAAAAACAATTCGCCGAAACGGCCTGTGATTTTCTATTATGCAATCGCACTGGTCGTTCTGTTGGCTCTGAACTTTCTGCTGGTGCCTTGGATGAGTGAGCGAAGTGTAAAAGAGACCGGATATAACGAGTTCTTAAGCCAGGTCAGTGCCGGTAATGTAACTGAAGTAGAGGTACAGGAACAGAATGCTGTAATTTACTATAAAGTAAATGTAAACGGCAGGGAAGAGATCTGCAAGACAGGAACTATGAATGACCCGGAGCTGGTAGATCGGCTGAATCAGGCGAATGTAAAGTTTGGTTCTGTGATTCCGCAGAAACAGTCCATGTTGGGTACCCTGATTTTCAGCTGGGTGATCCCGATCCTGATCTTTGTGCTGATCGGAAACTGGCTGTCAAAGAAAATGGCCAAGAGCATGGGTGGCGGTCCGGGCAGTATGATGTTCGGAAAGAGCAATGCAAAGATTTATGTAAAGTCATCTACCGGTATCAAGTTTTCAGATGTGGCAGGTGAGGATGAGGCAAAGGAACTGCTGACAGAGATTGTAGATTATCTGCATCATCCGGAACGCTACCAGGATATCGGTGCACAGATGCCAAAAGGAGCGTTGCTTGTAGGTCCTCCGGGAACCGGTAAAACATTACTGGCCAAAGCGGTAGCCGGTGAAGCGGAAGTACCGTTTTTTTCCATCTCAGGATCAGAGTTTGTGGAGATGTTCGTAGGTATGGGTGCTGCAAAGGTGCGTGACCTGTTCAAACAGGCGAACGAAAAAGCACCGTGTATCGTTTTTATCGACGAGATCGATACGATCGGTAAAAAGCGTGACGGCAATATCGGCGGTAATGATGAGAGAGAACAGACCCTGAACCAGCTGCTGACTGAGATGGACGGATTTGACGGATCCAAAGGTGTTGTCATTCTGGCAGCAACCAACCGTCCGGATTCCCTGGATCCTGCACTGCTTCGTCCGGGACGTTTTGACCGGAGAATCCCGGTGGAACTGCCGGATCTGCAGGGAAGGGAAGAGATCCTGAAGGTTCATGCGAAGAAGATCAAGATTGCAGATAACGTAGACTTCAGTGCTATTGCGAAAGCTGCAGCCGGTGCTTCCGGTGCCGAACTTGCCAATATTGTCAATGAGGCGGCACTCCGTGCGGTCAGAGATGGCAGACGATTTGCCACACAGGCAGATATGGAAGAGAGTATCGAAGTGGTTATTGCCGGTTATCAGAAGAAGAACCGTGTACTTTCTGAGAAAGAGAAACTGATCGTATCCTATCATGAAATTGGCCATGCACTGGTAGCGGCAAACAGACGAATTCTGCACCGGTACACAAGATCACCATCATTCCCAGAACTTCCGGTGCCCTCGGCTACACGATGCAGGTGGAAGACGGCGAACATTATCTGATGAATAAGGAAGAACTGGAGAATAAGATTGCTACATTCACCGGTGGACGCGCCGCGGAGGAACTGATCTTCCATTCTGTCACAACCGGTGCTTCCAACGACATAGAACAGGCAACCAAACTGGCAAGGGGTATGATCACCCGTTACGGTATGAGCGATGAGTTCGACATGGTGGCGATGGAAAATGTCAGCAACCAGTATCTGGGCGGTGATTCCTCCCTGAGTTGCTCCTTCGAGACACAGACACTGATCGACAAGAAAGTGGTAGAGCTGGTAAAACAGCAGCATGAGAAAGCACTGCAGATTCTGCAGGACAATATTATGAAACTGCATGAACTGGCAAAATACCTGTATGAAAATGAAACCATCACCGGTGAAGAATTCATGCAGATTCTGGAAAGACAATAGAAAAAGCCCTTTAATTCTTAAAAAAAATGTGGTAATATGAAGACTATATCAGAGCGTGTCTGGTTTCAGACACGCTCTCGTGGTTGCATTACATATTAATCATTAGTTTAATGGACCAATGATTGATTATTTTGAATTGAGGAGGAGTGTAATGGAAAAAGAAGTAGTTTCCAAGAATTTTATTGAACAGATTATAGAAAAGGACCTGGCAGAAGGGAAATACGAGACAATCTGCACCCGTTTCCCCCCGGAACCGAACGGATATCTGCATATCGGACATGCAAAATCCATTCTGTTAAACTATGGTCTTTCTCAGGAATATAACGGAAAATTCAACCTGCGGTTTGATGATACCAATCCGACCAAAGAAAAGATTGAATTTGTGGAGTCCATCCAGGCAGATGTAAAATGGCTGGGAGCTGACTGGGAAGACCGTCTGTTCTTTGCATCCAACTATTTTGACCAGATGTACGAAGCAGCCATTAAACTGATTAAAAAGGGAAAAGCATTTGTATGTGATCTGACAGCAGAGCAGATCCGTGAATACCGCGGAACCCTGACAGAGCCTGGAAAGAACAGCCCGTACCGTGACAGAAGCGTGGAAGAAAACCTGGATCTGTTTGAACGGATGAAAAACGGAGAGTTTGAGGATGGAACAAAAGTTCTGCGTGCCAAGATCGATATGGCATCTCCGAACATCAATATGAGAGATCCGGTTATCTACCGTGTGGCACATATGACACATCACAACACCGGAGACAAATGGTGCATCTACCCAATGTACGATTTCGCACATCCGATCGAGGATGCAATTGAGGGAGTTACTCATTCTATCTGTACGCTGGAATTTGAAGATCACCGTCCGTTATACGACTGGGTGGTAAGAGAACTGGAATATCCGTATCCGCCGAAACAGATCGAATTCGCAAAACTGTACCTGACCAATGTGGTAACCGGAAAACGTTACATCAAACGTCTGGTAGAAGAAGGCATCGTAGACGGATGGGATGATCCGCGTCTGGTATCTATCGCCGCTCTGAGAAGAAGAGGATTTACACCGGAGTCCATCAAGATGTTTGTGGAACTGTGTGGTGTGTCCAAGGCAAACAGCTCCGTAGATTATGCGATGCTGGAGTATTGTATCCGTGAAGATCTGAAACTGAAACGTTCCCGTGTAATGGCGATCCTGGATCCGGTAAAACTGATCATTGACAATTATCCGGAAGGTCAGATCGAAGAGCTGGAAGCTCCGAACAACATGGAAAATGAAACTCTGGGAACCAGAAAAGTACCGTTTGGCAAAGAACTGTACATTGAGAGAGAAGATTTCATGGTAGAACCTCCCAAAAAATACAAACGTCTTTACCCGGGCAACGAAGTACGTCTGATGAATGCCTATTTTGTAACCTGTGTGGGTTATGATACCGACGAAGATGGCAACGTGACAGCCGTTCACTGTACGTACGATCCTGCTTCCAAGGGAGGCAATTCGCCGGATGGAAGAAAAGTAAAAGGAACCATTCACTGGGTAAGCGCACAGGATAATGTGCAGGCAGAGGTTCGTCTGTATGAAAATATCATTGATGAAGAGAAGGGTGTTTATAACGAAGACGGTTCCCTGAACCTGAACCCGAACTCTCTTACGGTTCTGAAAAACTGTTATGTGGAAAAGAGCCTGAAAGATGCGAAAGCATATGACAGCTTCCAGTTCGTAAGAAATGGATTTTTCTGTGTGGATGCAAAAGATTCCAAAGAGGGAGCGCTGGTATTTAACCGGATCGTTTCTCTTAAGAGTTCTTTCAAATTGCCAAATAAATAAAAAGATAAGAAAAGCGGAACAGCTGCAGATCTGTGAAACAGGAGCAGTCGTTCCGCTTTTTAACTTACATGAACAATCAGTCTTCTGAATTGTCAGAAGGAGTTTCTTTTTCAGAAGCGTCTTCTTCAGATTCTTCTATATGTTTTTCGTCTTCAGGAACAGGCGAATCTGAAGGAATCGTGGTGTAGCTGCGGCACGGGGTGCAGCTGCTGACTTCCGGGTTTTCTTCTTCACCATCCCACAGATCATCGAAGTCCTCCTCACCGAGGTCATTGACTTCTTTACATTTTTTTATATAGGCAAAGGCAGCACCTAAAGCAGTACCAACGATGGCCAGTCCAGTCAGAGTTTTTAAAAGTTTTTTATTCATTTGCGTCAGTCTCCTTTTTTGTACTCTCATATCATAATATCTATTCTAATCCATTTTGCGTTAAAAGAAAAGGATTATTTTTAAGAGAACAGATGGTGGAAGGTGAACAGTGTTACTATTCACTGGCAATATCCCGCGAGGTGTTTTTTGTGAGCGAAGGTCACAGAAAACCCGAGACATACCGCGCGAATTTATGCGATCAGCATAAATTCTGTGCATCGCGCAGCGTGTTACTGAGAACGGAGTGAACAGTAACTGAACAGTAATGCGTTTCCGCTTGCATCAGGCGGTGACAGGAAGTATAATGTAAGAAATCTGAGAATGTTGTCTGAAAAAAACGGATAAAACAAAGCAATGACAGATTGGGTTGAAAGGAAGAGGACAGAAATGTATAAAGCTTGTATTTTTGATCTGGATGGAACACTGGCAGATACGGTAGAATCCATTGCAAATGTTGCAAATCAGATTCTGGAGCGTTTTGGAGCGCCGGCACAGCCGGTAGAGGACTATAAATATCATGCAGGTGATGGCGGAAATGTACTGATGGAACGGTGTATGAAAGCTGCGGGAGCAGATATGAGCCGCCTGGAAGAAGGTCAGAGACTATACCGTGAGATTTTTTCCAGAGATCCATTATATAAAGTTACCGTATTTGACGGGATGAAGGAGACTCTGAAAGAACTGAAGCGAAGAGGCGTGAAGCTGGCGGTATTGTCCAACAAGCCACATGGAAGCGACATATCTGGCTGTGACCGGACTGTTTGGCAGCGATACGATTTGAAGTCATCCAGGGGCTGGAAGTGGGGATGAAGAAAAAGCCGGACCCATCCGGAGCATGGAAAATTGCGAAAAAACTACAGGTGGAGCCGTCGGAGTGCATGTATGTGGGAGACACGAATACTGACATGAAGACCGGAAAAGCGGCAGGGATGTACACCATTGGAGTGCTGTGGGGATTTCGGGAGCGAAAAGAACTGGAAGAGAATCATGCGGATGAAATTATCGACCGACCGGAAAAATTACTGAAGATTCAGGAGGAAAAATAAAATGTACAGCAAGGAGTGCGTAGAAACCTTTTTAAAACAGCAGGGACAGCTTTTTGATGAACCTGTGGCAGAGACTTATGAGGAAGCAGAAGAATTTCTTGAAGAATGTATGGCTGTTGTAGTAAAAAACATCAAAGAAGTAAAAGAATATCTGGATGAAAGCGGCATGGATGTTGAGTGCATGAGTAAAGAAGAACTTCTAGAAGCCAGTGAAATCTTCTCTTTGCCGGACGGAACTTATTTGATCGTGGAAGGATGACAACGCTACAAAAAGCTATTCTGGAAATCTTGTAACTATTCAGCCACTATTATAAATGGAATGAATAGTTACGAAAATTATATGGAATAAGAGAAAATTAAGAAACCTCCTGTGTCTTTCTAAAAAATTTGGCTGTTACTATAGTTCCTTGTAAACCAGGGAAAATTCGTAACAGAGAAACTGTAAAACAGTTACAAAATATTTTAGAAAGATACAGGAGGTTTTTATGAAGAGGAAAGACTGGACAGGTGGATTATTTTTTATTTATCTGGCGTTTGTGATATGGGTTATACTATTGAAGTTCAGCACATCACCAGATGCACTTCCTCATTTGCGAAATATCAATCTGATTCCTTATGGAGATTGCCTGATGATAAATGGAAATCTGAACATCAGGGAACTGGCGGAAAATATATTGATTTTTGTACCATTTGGAATATATGGAGGTATGTTGGCGCGAGAAAGAGCAGGGGGAACAGTGATCCTCGCCGGGGCAGGATTCAGTCTGTTTTTAGAAACACTGCAGTATTTGCTTGCTATGGGAGCAAGTGACATTACTGATGTAATCAATAATACTCTGGGAGCAGTTATAGGGGGTCTTTTGTGGAAGGCATTTCGTAAAATTGCGGGAGAAAAAAGCTGGCTGATCGTTCAGATTCTTGCAACTGTGGGAACTGTTGGTATGTTGGGAGTGAGTGTACTGATTTGTATCGCAAATGCATAGAAAAAGAAAATGTGATATGTAACAATAATAGACAATATATATATAAATGTGCTTTTGGGCTTTAAATATTTGTAAAAGACATTGAATTCCCAAACGGATAATGCTAAACTAAGAAAGACATAAGAATCAACGGAACTGTTGAGACAATGAACAGTTTCGAATGAGTTCCTTAAGGAGGGAAAAGCAAATGAGAATCTTAGTTACAGGTGGTGCTGGTTATATCGGAAGCCATACATGCGTAGAACTGCTGAATGCAGGTTATGACGTTGTTGTTGTGGACAATCTGTACAATGCCAGTGAGAAAGCTCTGGAGAGAGTAGAAGAAATCACAGGAAAAAAAGTAGTATTTTATAATGCGGATATTCGTGATAAAGAAGCCATGAACGATATCTTCGACAAAGAGAAGGTAGACGCAGTTATTCATTTTGCCGGACTGAAAGCGGTAGGAGAATCTGTAGTAAAACCAATCGAGTATTATGAAAATAATATTGCAGGAACTCTGAATCTGTGTGACGCCATGAGAAATCACGGAGTTAAAAATATTATCTTCAGTTCTTCTGCAACTGTATACGGAGATCCGGCATTTATCCCGATCACTGAAGAATGCCCGAAAGGAACCTGTACCAACCCTTACGGATGGACAAAATGGATGCTGGAACAGATCCTCACTGACCTGCATACCTCAGATCCGGAATGGAATGTTATCCTGCTTCGTTACTTTAACCCAATCGGTGCTCATAAGAGCGGCATGATCGGTGAAGATCCAAAAGGAATCCCGAACAATCTGCTTCCATATGTTGCACAGGTTGCCATCGGTAAACTGGAATGTCTGGGAGTCTTCGGTGATGATTATGATACTCCGGACGGAACCGGTGTACGTGATTACATCCATGTAGTAGACCTGGCTGTAGGTCATGTAAAAGCATTGAAAAAACTGGAAGAAAAACCGGAAGTTCGTGTATACAACCTGGGAACAGGACATGGTTACAGTGTACTGGATGTGGTTCATGCATTTGAAAAGGCATGCGGTCATGAAGTAAAATACCAGATCAAACCGAGACGTGCAGGTGACATCGCCATGTGCTACTGCGATCCTACCAAAGCAAAAGAAGAGCTGGGATGGGAAGCGCAGTACGGCATCGAAGAGATGTGTCAGGATTCCTGGAGATGGCAGAGCCAGAACCCGGATGGATATGCAACCGAAAAATAATAGCTGATCAGCAGGTATCCCGTAACCGGGAAGATACTGGAAAGTTACGGGAAATGAAGTATAAATAAAAAACATATAGCCCCGGATTTCATACAGCGTGAAATCCGGGGCTATTTTTAAATTTACGCGAGCAACGAGCCAAATTCGCGAAGCGTATTTTATCTCGTTGCGTTGCAAATCAATTATGCATTATGAAGAATTGATTTGTGTTCGTAAATCGGTTCGCAGGTCAGCTGGATACCGAGACGTTTGAAGGTCTGGATATCAACCTGAGACAACATCACACTTGTGTGTACCTGACAGCCTTTCAGGTTCGGGATCTGTTCCATTGCTTTCTGAGCAGCCGGGTTCAGAGCAGTACTGCTGGAGAGCGCGATCAGGATCTCATCGGTGTGCAGTCTCGGGTTGCGGCTTCCCAGATAAGCAGTTTTCAAAATCTGGATCGGTTCGATGGCAGCAGGGGAAAGAATATGTGTTTCATGGGAGATGCCAGCCAGCTCTTTCAGTGCGTTCAAAAGAAGAGCGGCAGAGGATCCCAGCAGATCAGAGGTCTTTCCGGTGATGATTTTACCGTCGGGCAATTCCATGGCAGCAGCCGGTGCACCGGTCTGTTCTGCGCGATTCAGGGCAGCACTGACAACCTTACGATCCTGTGGTGTGATATGTGCCTGCTTCATCAGCAGTTCCAGCTTGAAGACTTCGTCTTCTTTTTTGGAACCATCTACCAGTCCGGCCTTTGCCTGATAATACCGGCGGATGATTTCCTGACGGGAAGCCTCCTGGCATACCTCATCATCGATGATACAATTTCCAGCCATATTGACCCCCATGTCTGTCGGAGATTTGTAAGGGCATTCACCGAAAATCCGTTCAAACATGGCTTCCAGTACCGGGAAGATTTCCACATCACGATTGTAATTGACTGTAGTTTCTCCGTAAGCTTCCAGATGGAAAGGGTCGATCATATTGACATCGTTCAGATCAGCAGTGGCAGCTTCGTATGCCAGATTAACCGGATGCTTCAACGGGATATTCCAGATCGGGAATGTCTCAAACTTCGCATAACCGGCACGAACACCACGTTTCTGCTCATGGTACAGCTGAGACAGGCAGGTAGCCATCTTTCCGCTTCCAGGACCCGGAGCTGTGATAACAACCAGAGGACGAGTGGTTTTGATGTAATCATTCTTTCCATAGCCTTCGTCACTGACAATATGAGAAACATTATTTGGATATCCGTCAATGGAATAAAGAATGTATACCGGGATATCTAAGTTCTCCAGTTTCTTTTTGAAGGCATCTGCGCTTTTCTGACCGGTGTACTGGGTGATCGCAACGCTTCCCACATACAGACCTTTTCCGCGAAATGCTTCGATCAGTCGCAGTACATCCAGATCATAGGTGATACCGAGATCTCCACGAACTTTGTTTTTTTCGATATCTCCGGCACTTATAACAACAACGATTTCTGCCTGGTCAGAAAGCTGCATCAGCATCTGTAGTTTGCTGTCCGGAGCAAAACCGGGCAGCACACGGGATGCGTGATAATCATCAAAAAGTTTTCCTCCAAACTCTAGGTAGAGTTTGTTGTCAAACTGATTGATACGTTCCCGGATGTGTTCAGACTGCATGGATAAATATTTTTGATTATCAAATTCCGATTTTCATCTAACCTTGTCCTCCTTGTTAAAAAATAAAATAACGTAACTGTTCTGTGTCTTTTATAAACACCGCCTATCGGACAGTTAAAAAATACATTCTCTAGTATACTACAAAAGAGAACGAGAAATGCTATACAGAAATGGAAAAAAAAACAGTAATTTGAAAATTCGATGACGAAAGGGGGAAAAGAGTTGATTTATCGGGAAGAAATCTTTATAATAATGTAGGTATTAAAAGGAGGAAATTATGGACCAGAGACCGAATAATTATAACGATCAGGGGCCGAACGGACAGGGACCGAATGGAAATGGCGGACCCGGAGGCCCAAAGAATAAATCATCTCTGCTGGTGCTGCTGATCTGTGTACTGGCAACCCTGCTGATCTGGACAGTGTTCAGCAATATTTTACAAAGTTCCACATCGAAAGAAATCACTTATGATAAATTTCTGGAGATGCTGGATAAAGGAGAAGTCAAATCAGTAGAACTGCAAAGTGGTGTGCTCACTATTGTTCCAAGGGAACAGAAAGTGGAGGGTGTGGAATTTGAATATTCTACCACTGCGATGGAAGACAGCACAACATTGACAGCGAGACTTCTGGAGGCAGAACAGAAAACCGGAAATAAGATTACTTTTAATGAGATTCAGCCAGACCCAACCGGATCGATCATCTATACTATTTTAAGTCTGCTGGTACCCTTTGTATTCCTGATTATCCTGATGAACTGGTTGATGAGAAAGATGAACAAAGGCGGCGGAATGATGGGGGTTGGAAAAAGCAAAGCCAAAGCCTATGTACAGCAAGAAACCGGTGTTACGTTCAAAGACGTAGCCGGTGAGGATGAAGCGAAAGAATCCTTGCAGGAAGTGGTGGATTTCCTGCATAATCCGGGAAAATACACGACAATCGGTGCAAAACTGCCAAAAGGAGCCCTTCTTGTAGGACCTCCGGGAACAGGAAAAACTCTGTTGGCCAAAGCAGTTGCCGGAGAGGCGCATGTACCATTCTTTTCTTTGTCAGGGTCTGATTTTGTGGAGATGTTTGTCGGTGTGGGTGCTTCCCGTGTCCGTGATTTGTTTGAAGAAGCTAAGAAGAACGCACCGTGTATCATTTTTATTGATGAGATTGATGCAATTGGTAAAAGCCGTGACAGCCGGTATGGTGGCGGTAACGATGAACGGGAACAGACACTGAACCAGCTGCTTGCGGAGATGGATGGTTTTGATTCATCCAAGGGTATTCTGATCCTGGCGGCGACCAATCGTCCGGAGATTCTGGACCCGGCACTGCTTCGTCCGGGTCGTTTTGACCGTCGGGTTATTGTGGAACGTCCGGATCTGAAAGGACGTGTCAATATCCTGAAAGTGCATGCAAAAGATGTGTCACTGGATGAAACCGTAGATCTGGATGCGATTGCACTGGCAACTTCCGGAGCAGTAGGATCTGATCTTGCCAATATGATCAATGAGGCAGCCATTCTTGCTGTAAAGAACGGAAGAAAAGCCGTTTCTCAGAAAGATCTCTATGAAGCAGTGGAAGTTGTCCTGGTCGGTAAAGAAAAGAAGGATCGTATTCTCAGTCAGGAAGAACGTCGGATCGTTTCTTACCATGAGGTGGGTCATGCACTGGTAAGTGCACTGCAGAAGGATGCGGAGCCTGTGCAGAAGATTACGATTGTACCGCGGACCATGGGAGCACTCGGATATGTCATGCAGGTACCGGAAGAAGAAAAATATCTGAATACCAAAGCGGAGCTGGAAGCGATGCTGGTAGGTCTCCTTGGTGGTCGTGCTGCAGAAGAAGTGGTATTCGGGAATGTAACAACCGGAGCATCTAATGATATTGAAAAAGCTACGCAGATTGCGAAAGCGATGATCACCCAGTACGGCATGTCTGAAAAGTTCGGACTGATGGGACTGGCGAGTGTGGAGCATGAGTATCTGAATGGCCGTGCAACTCTGAACTGTGGCGATGCAACAGCAACTGAGATTGATCACGAAGTGATGAAGATGCTGAAAGAGTCTTACGAGCAGGCAAAACAGATGCTTTGCGAACACAGGAAAACACTGGACAAGATAGCCGCATTCCTGATCGAACGCGAGACGATCACCGGAAAAGAATTCATGGAGATTTTCCATGAAGCAGAAGGTATAGAGGGAAAAGAACCGGAACCCGCAGAAACAGCAGTGGAAGCAACAACGGAAACACCGGATGCGGAACCGATGACAGAAGCCGCATTGCAGGAGGAAGAAGTAACTGCGGATCCTGTCAGCGATACACCAGAAGAAAAGAAAGTACAGGAGCCGGTGAAGGAAGACTCACAGGAATCTCCGATACAGGAATAAAAGAAATATCTGCCGGAAGGCAAAGAGAAAGGAAAATGGAACAGGGGACTGCGCCATTTTCCTTTTTTCAAAAACAGAGATCTGAGAAACACAGGAAAGAAGGGAAAACATGGGTTATGTTTGATATACAGGAAGAACTGAAAAAACTGCCGGGAAAACCGGGAGTTTACATTATGCACGATGCGAAAGATACGATCATCTATGTGGGGAAAGCCATCAGTTTGAAAAACAGGGTCCGGCAGTATTTTCAAAGTAGCAGAAATCTTGGAATCAAGAAAGAACAGATGGTGCAGCAGATCGCTCGGTTTGAGTACATCATCACAGATTCCGAGCTGGAGGCTCTGGTGCTGGAGTGTAACCTGATCAAGGAACACCGGCCGAAGTACAACACGATGCTCAAGGACGACAAAACTTATCCTTATCTGAAAGTGACGGTTAATGAGGAATATCCACGGGTACTGTTTGTGCGGCAGATGAAAAAGGACAAAGCAAAATATTTCGGACCGTACACCAGTTCCAATGCGGTCAAGGATTCGATGGAGCTGATCCGCAAGCTCTACCATGTCCGTACCTGCAACCGGAATCTGCCACGGGATATCGGCAAGGAGCGCCCCTGCCTGTATTATCACATCAAACAGTGTAAGGCACCGTGTCAGGGGTATATTTCCAAAGAGGAGTATCAGAAGCAGATTGAGGGGGTGCTGGATTTCTTGAACGGGGATTATAAAAAACTGTTAAAAGAACTCGAAGAGAAGATGCTTGCGGCATCAGAAGAACTGCGTTTTGAGGAGGCCGGGGAATATCGGGATCTGATGCAGAGTGTACAGAAGATTGGTGAGCGTCAGAAGATTACCGGAAGTCAGGGAGAGGATAAGGATGTGATCGCGATGGCGATGGATGAAGAAGATGCAGTGGTACAGGTGTTTTTTATCCGGGAAGGTAAAATGATCGGAAGAGATCATTTCTATCTGCGGATCGCAGCAGATGCCACACCATCGCAGATCCTTCTGAATTTTGTGAAACAGTTCTATGCAGGGACACCGTTTATCCCGAAAGAGCTGATGCTGCAAAGAGATATTGATGAGATTGAAGTGCTGGAGGAGTGGCTCAGTAAAAAACGGGGACAGAAAGTGCATATCAGGGTGCCGAAAAAGGGAACGAAAGAGAAACTGGTGGAACTGGCAGCAAGGAATGCACGAATGGTACTGACCCAGGATAAGGAGAAACTGAAACGGGAAGAGGGAAGAACAATCGGAGCTATGAAAGAAATCTGCGATCTTCTGGAACTGGACAGTCTGCAGCGGGTAGAGTCCTATGATATCTCCAACATCAGCGGATTTGAGTCGGTAGGTTCCATGGTGGTTTATGAAAAAGGAAAACCGAAAAGAAACGATTATCGCAAGTTTAAGATCAAATCTGTACAGGGACCGGACGATTACGCCAGCATGGAAGAAGTGCTGACAAGGCGGTTCCGGAGAGGAATTGAGGAACAAAAAGACAAAGAAGAAGAGGAATTCAGTGGTTTCAGTCAGTTCCCGGACCTGATCCTGATGGATGGTGGAAAGGGACAGGTGCATGTGGCAGAACAGGTACTGGCGGAACTCGGGCTTACGATTCCGGTATGCGGTATGGTCAAAGATGACAATCACCGGACAAGGGGGCTGTACTATCAGGAGCATGAGATTCCTATCAGTCACACCAGTGAGGGGTTTAAGCTGATTACGAGAATCCAGGATGAAGTGCATCGGTTTGCTATTGAATATCACCGTCTGCTTCGAAGCAAGGGACAGATCCATTCGATTCTGGATGATATTGAGGGTATCGGGCCGACACGGAGAAAGGCACTGATGAAATATTTCAAATCCATCGAGGAGATCCGGGTGGCAAGTGAAGAGGAGCTTGGTAATGTTCCGTCGATGAATCGGCAGTCTGCACAAAAAGTGTACCAATTTTTTCATTCTTGATGGTTGATTTCTTGCAGTTTGAGGTTTCATGTGATAAGATATTTATAAAGTTTTGAAAAAGGAGAGCGAGATATGAAGGCTGTAAAACTGACCAAACTGGTTCAAGAAATGAACCTGAAGAATCTTACGCCGGAAGTGGACATGGAGCATGTACGCATCACTCTTCCGGATATTAACAGACCGGCCCTTCAGCTGACAGGATATTTTGAACATTTTGCCTCTGAACGTGTACAGATTATCGGTTATGTAGAGTATACTTATTTGATGCACCTGAATCCGGAAGAGAGAAAACGCAGTTTTGAGAATTTTGTATCCAAACAGATTCCCTGTGTGATCTTTACGACGATGACGGAACCGGATGAAGATATGCTGGATATGGGAAGAAAGTACAATGTGCCGATTCTTGTAACAGAAAAAACCACATCCAATTTCATGGCAGAGATTATCCGCTGGCTGAATGTGCAGCTGGCACCGTGTATCTCCATTCATGGTGTACTGGTGGATGTATATGGCGAAGGTGTTCTTATCATGGGTGAGAGCGGTATCGGTAAGAGTGAAGCAGCTCTGGAGCTGATCAAACGCGGTCATCGTCTGGTAAGTGATGATGTGGTGGAGATCAGCAAAGTCAGTGATGTGGAACTGGTGGGAACTGCACCGGATATCACCCGGCATTTTATTGAACTGCGTGGTATCGGTATCATTGATGTGAAGACGCTGTTTGGTGTGGAAAGTGTAAAAAATACCCAGTCCATCGATCTGGTCATCAAACTGGAAGAATGGAGCCGGGATAAAGAATACGACCGTCTGGGACTGAAAGAAGAATATACAGAGATCCTTGGCAATAAAGTGGTGTGCCATTCTCTGCCGATCCGTCCGGGTCGAAATCTGGCTGTTATCGTGGAATCTGCGGCAGTCAACCACCGTCAGAAAAAGATGGGATATAATGCGGCACAGGAACTGTATAACCGTGTACAGGCGAACCTGGCAAAAAAGAAGGAGGACTAAAAAGATGAGTTATTGTTTTGGAATTGATATCGGAGGAACAACCGTAAAATGCGGATTATTTACAACAGAAGGTGTACTTCTGGAAAAATGGGAGATCAAAACCCGTACAGAAGAAAATGGAAAAGCAATCCTTCCGGATGTAGCAGAAACGATCCTGAAAAAAATGGAAGAAAAAGGAATTGAAAAAACAGAAGTTACTGGTGTGGGTGTAGGTGTTCCGGGACCGGTTGTAAAAGAAAGAGAAGTACAGGTGGCAGTTAATCTGCACTGGGGATATACCATGCTGGCAGATGATCTGGAAAAACTGCTGGATCAGATTCCGGTAAAAGTAGGAAATGATGCTAACGTTGCAGCTCTTGGTGAGATGTGGAAAGGCGGTGGAGAAGGTACAAAGAACCTGATCATGGCTACACTGGGAACCGGCGTTGGCGGCGGTATTATTGTGGACGGTAAGATTGTCACCGGAGCACATGGGGCAGGTGGAGAAATCGGACATGCCTGTGTGGAACCGGAAGAAACCGAAAGCTGTAACTGTGGAAATAAAGGGTGTCTGGAACAGCTGGCTTCTGCTACCGGTATCGTAAGAATCGGTAAAAAAATCATGGCAGAAAATACTGCTGAGACAAAACTGCATCTGGATAATTTCAGTGCAAAAACCATCTTTGACGCATATAAAGAAGGCGACAGTGTAGCAAAACAGATCGTAGATAAATTTGCCGAGTATCTGGGAACGGCACTGGCTATTTTCACCTGTGTAGTAGACCCGGAAGTAATCGTTATTGGTGGTGGTGTATCCAAAGCAGGTCAGCCTCTGATAGATGCAGTGGCAGGCTACTACAAAGAACACGCTTTCATCAGCTGTAAAGGCACTCCGATCGTTCTGGCAAAACTGGACAACGATGCCGGAATCTACGGAGCTGCAAAACTGGTAGTCGCTTAGATGAAAATAAGAACAAACAATGAGATGAAATCGTTGTCTGAATGTAACTATTCAGTATCCACGTAACTGTGAAGGTACTGAACAGTTACGTCTGAATAACAAAAAGAACGGATACAAATCCATGAAAAACATGGTATTGTATCCGTTCTTTTTGTTGCATTGTATCGCGATAACCGGTCCGGTGGACCAATTATGATTCCATCTGTTATGTGGATCTGTCAGGCGGCCGGAGCTGCATCCTGTCCGCCGGTATCCGGAGTGGCAGGATCACCGCCTGCAGCCGGAGCAGAAGCATCCGGTGGTGCAGCATCGGTGCCACCGGTATCCGACGGTGTTGCGCCAGCACCGGCATCCGTTGTTGTGCCATCTCCGGTCGCAGAATCTGTGGTTTCTCCGGTAGTGGTATCACCATCTGTATTGCTCTCAGAGTCGGAAGGACTTGCTTCCGGTGAGGGCAATGGAGGTGGTGTAGGAGCCACATAATGGCGGGTACACCGCACAGAAGGAATTGTAGAAGTTTCAAAATATTCTGTACGGGTTGGGCATCCGGAACCTGCCAGCAGTCCGCTGGAGGTACAGATCGTAGCCTGCTTTACAGTGGAAGGAATCTCGAAATCCACATAAGGAAGATCCGCATGAATCCGGCCCATAACCTTTTTCCACAAGTTTTTATGGAAAGATTTGCAGTCATCTTCCAGAAATTCGTTGGTGTCATAACCTGCCCATACGGCACAGGTGTAATATGGTGTAAAACCTGCAAACCACACGTCACGGGTTGCAGAAGTTGTACCTGTCTTACCTGCTACCGGCATATTATCCAGTTTCAGACCGTTACCGGTACCACCCTCATCGTTGACAACACTTTCGAGAGCACTTGTGAGCAGATAAGCGGTGCTTTCACGGAAGACTTCGGTTGTTTTTGGTTTGTTTTCCAGTACCACATCCCCGTTCTGATCCAGAATCTTGGTATAAAATACCGGTTTGGTGTAAGTACCACCGTTAGCGATTGCAGCGTAGGCAGCAGTCAGTTCCAATGTGGAAACACCGTTGGTGATACCGCCCAGGGCAGTAGGTTCTCTGGCGTCATCGAAAACCTGACCGTTGATTATTTCGTGATCGGTAACTTTTTCGAACCCCAGATCTTTCAGATACGTATATCCAAGTCGTGGGGTCACATCACGGAAGCACTGTACGGCAATGGTATTACAGGAATACTTGAGAGCATCACGGATCGTCATGGTACCGCGATAACCGCTGTAGGCATTTTTAACCGGGCGGTTTGTATTCTCATAAGTGATGGCCTGATCCACATAAGTGTCTGCCAGAGTAAGTCCAAGATCATTGATAGCAGGTCCGTAAACAGCCAACGGTTTGAAAGTAGAACCAGGCTGGCGGTAGGTATCGGTTGCCCGGTTCAGAGTAAGACTGGCAGTCTTTTCACCACGTCCTCCGACCAGAGCTTTGACATATCCGGTGTGCTGGTCAATGATAACCATAGAAGATTGTGGCTGAGGAGCAAAGCTGATTCGTTCGGCAAGAATAGTTTCACCTTCACCAACGACGGCTGCTTTATATTCATCCACATAGTGTTGTGCTTCTTCTTCGGAGTCAAATAAAAGATCAAAATTATCTTCTCCATGATCTTTGAAATATAGTTTCATCATTTCTTTACTATAGTTCTGGATGGTTCCGTCTGCTTTCTGCACTGTCAGGGCCCAGTCGATACCGAGCTGTATATGAGCCGGAAAGTTTTCTTCATTTTGATATTCTTCATCCAGGATAGACTGAATTGCCGGATCCTGTGTGGTATAGATCCGAAGACCACCACTGTAAAGTGCATTTTGTGCCTGTACTTTTGTATAGCTTTTCTGTTCCTGCAGATCGGTAATGATCTGTGAGGTCAGTTCATCAATGAAATAAGAGTACGGGGTAGCGGTTTCCTGGGAAGAATCTGTTTCCTGGATCCGTTCATAGACGTTGTCAGCAAGCGCTTCCTGATATTCTGCTTCGGAAATATATCCCTGATTCCGCATATTGGTCAGTACCTTTTTGCGACGTTTTGCATTTTCTTCCGGAAAACGAATCGGATTATATGCATAAGGATTCTGGGGGATTGCAGCAAGTACGGCACATTCGGAAAGTGTCAGATCTTCGCTGTTTTTTCCAAAATAGCGCTGAGCCGCGGCCTGAACACCATAAGTTCCCGCAGACAGATTGATGGTATTCAGATAATTTTCCAGAATTACACTTTTGGTATCCATTCCTTCGGCAGTCAGGGAAGCTTCCAGCTGAAGTGCCAGATACTGTTCCTGGATCTTACGCTTGAAACGTTCGATCTTACCTTCGTTGGTCCAGTTGGTAAATACATTATTTTTCAGAAGCTGCTGTGTCAGAGTACTGGCGCCCTCATTAAAATGAAATCCATGGGAGACACCGTTTACAAAAGCACGTAAAATTCCCTGGATATCAATTCCATTATGTTCGTAAAAACGTTCATCCTCGATGGCAACGATTGCATGCTGCATATTCAGCGGAATCTTGCTGATCGATACCGACATACGGTTGGCATTGGGAGCGGACAGTTTCTGAAGCTGATTACCATCTGCATCATACACGAAGGTGGCATTTCCACTGGGCATGATGTTTACATCAGAGATATCCGGAGCAGTATCGAGAATAGCACGGAAGGCGCCAATCCCCATGCAACAGAAGATCACACATACTGCAGCAAAACTCAGAAACAGAATGCGCAGAAAAGTGACACCCGCCCGTTTTCCTCTTTTCGAGGAGGCGGAAGACAGTTGTTTTCGCTTTTTCTGGGTGGAATTTTTTCCAAAATTCATTTGTGTACCTCCTTTATCCTGCTTATTATAGCAAATTTCAAAATTCAATAAAAGACTGAATTAAAAAGTTCACATTTTCCTTGCATCCAGAAAGGAAAATCCCCTATAATAAAAAAACAATGAATGATACTTATAAGGAGAATTACCATGTTGGAGCGATATAAAACAGTCTATCGTGGAAAAGGAGGGGAAATTATTGAAAAGAAATCCCGCTTTATTGCTACGGTACGTCTTGTGGAGACAGAAGAAGAAGCGCTGGCATTTATTGAAGAGATGAAGAAAAAGTACTGGAATGCCACCCATAACTGTTTTGCCTATGTGATCGGAGAGCGGAGAGAATGTGTGCGATGCAGTGATGATGGAGAACCAAGTGGAACAGCAGGAAAACCCATGCTGGATGTGTTACTCGGAGAAGAGCTGTATAACACAGCGGTTGTGGTAACAAGATACTTTGGTGGAACGCTTCTGGGAACCGGAGGACTTGTGCGTGCGTATTCGAAGGCGGTACAGGAAGGTCTGGCACAGAGTGATCTGATTGAAAAACAGTATGGAAATATCCTGGAGATCGGAACGGATTACAACGGGGTGGGAAAGATCCAGTATTTGATCGGAGAAAATAAAATTCCGGTGCTTGAGTCTGAGTATACGGATAAAGTACGGTTCCAGGTACTTCTTCCAATGAGTGAGACAGAACACTTTCAAAAATTGCTGACAGAGGCAACAAATGCACGGGCCAGTCAGGAGATTGTGGATAGCTGCTATTATGCGGTATGGAACGGGAAGATACTGATGGGGGATGAACTGAGAGGGTGAGAAACGCCGGTGCCGAAAATGACACCGACGTTTTCCCTGCGTTTTGACAGATCAATTGTTTTGAAACTTCCGGATTAAACAGTCACCGGTTCCGGATAAGTCTCGCCCAGTGTGTCGATTACAATAGTTGCAATCACCTGATCTTCCAGTGGTCTGTCACGGAAATCAGTTGGCACTTTGGCGATTTTGTCAATGACATCAAGACCTTCTGTGATCTTACCGAAGGCTGCATAAGCACCATCCAGATGAGGGGAGGTCTCATGCATGATGAAGAACTGACTTCCCGCAGAATCCGGATGCATGGCACGTGCCATGGACAGAACACCAGGGGTGTGCTTCAGATCGTTGGCAAAACCATTCTGTGCAAATTCTCCTTTGATGGAGTATCCGGGACCACCCATACCGGTTCCCTCCGGGCATCCGCCCTGGATCATGAAACCGGGAATGACACGATGAAAGATTTTTCCATCGTAGAAATGTTTGTTTGCCAGGCTGATAAAGTTGTTGACGGTATTTGGTGCGATTTCAGGATAGAGTTCGCCCTTCATCACATCACCGTTTTCCATTGTGATCGTAATAACAGGATTTGACATGATAAACGCTCCTTTTTCTTTTCATTTTTCAGCTGTTACAGCTGTCAGAACTCATTATAATATGGAAAGAACAAAGGCGCAAGAAAAAGAATAGATGAGGAAATTATGGAAAGAGAAATTGATTTAAAGAAAATATCTGATGGAAAATTATATACAAATAAAGATATGGTAAAAGCAGGATGCGGTGAATGTCAGGGGTGTTCTGACTGCTGTCGGGGGATGGGGAACTCGATTTTTCTGGATCCAATGGATATTTACCGGCTGACAACAGGATTGGAATGTACGTTTGAAGATCTTTTAAGTACCTGTGTGGAACTTCAGGTGGTGGACGGATTTATCCAGCCGAATATGAAGATGACCGGAAAAGAAGAACAGTGTCCGTTTTTAAATGAAAAAGGCCGCTGTAACATCCATGCGATCCGCCCGGGGATCTGTCGGTTATTTCCACTGGGAAGATGCTATGACGGTGAAGGTGGATTTCAGTATTTTCTTCAGATATATGAGTGCAAAAAAGAGCCGAAGTCCAAAGTAAAGATCAAAAACTGGCTGGGCGTGGAAGAAATCGGAAGATATGAGAACTTTGTGGCACAGTGGCACTATTTTCAGAAAGATGCCCGGAAGGTGTTGGAGGGGATTTCACAGGAAGCACTGGTAAAGAAACTTCATCTGTATCTGCTGACACTGTTTTATCAGAAACCCTATGATGGAAAACGGGATTTTTACAGTCAGTTTGAGCAACGACTTCAGGAAGCAAAACAGCAGATTGGTATTGCAGGATAAACAAAATCAGACAATACTCGTTCCGGTGTACACAGATACGGAGAGAGTTCCTGCCCGTATAAAAGGCGATAAATGATCAGGGAACGATCAGGTTGCTTTCAGCGAATCCCTGTAGGGGATATAGGAAGTATCGAAAAGACAGAGTTCATCGAGACTGTTAAACTCCCGGACAATACCTTCTGGATATTTTCGAAGAGTCAGGGAAAGTTCGTCCAGATGATTACTGTAAAAAGCTTCCCAACTGAGGTCTTTTGAGCCAGGGTCATCGTATTCTTTCTGCATCAGTTCACAGAAACGGGCAGAAAACTGGTTATCCCAGTAAGCGGGACCGGTCATATACCAGCAATTGCTGCCACCTTTTCGAATACGGGAAATTTTTCCGTTAAAACCGGTAGTAACACATAACTTGTCTGTTTTTTCTGAAGAAAAAGTACCGGCGTAATAAGATTCATATACATAAGAATCAAAAATATTTTCCATACAGTACAGATCAGAACAACAGATGTATGAATTCTTCAGCACTTTTCGTGCGGCATAAATAGATGAAAGATTATTTCGGACTGCATACTCTGTATTTTCAATCAGATACACACCATATTTTTCTGCCAGATAAGAAAATGCTTCTTTTTGATGACCAACCACGATATAGATTTCCGGAATCTCAGCCTCGATCAGCTGACGGATCATCCTTTCAATAAGAATCTCTCCCTTGACTTTCAGAAAAGCTTTAGGCTTCGTATCAGACAGAGGTTTGAACCGGGAACACATACCGGCGGCAAGGATGATGGCATTGTCTACATGATAAGGACGGAGCGCATCATAATTTCCGTTTTGAAAGCAGTCATCGAACTCAGACTTTACCATAACGAAAGAATCCTCCTGTGAATAAAACACAATAATAACGTTACGATTGTAGTGCAGTTTTCAGGGAATGTCAAGAAAAATGGTGTGGGGGAGAAAAGGCTGCAACCAAAAAACACATAAAGAGACGGAAATGTAAGAAAACTGTAACGAAATATGATTAGAATATTAATATAAGTATAATATAATAAATAAAAAGTGTACGTTTGTATGTACGGAAAAATACAGGAGGGGAACAGATGAAAAAGAGAAGAGGCATATTATTCGCTTTGGGAATTGTACTGTCATTATCGGTGGCTGTTCCGGCGGTAGCAGCAGAAAATGTAACAGGTACTACTGTTACACAGGATTCTGTCGAGAATGAACAAGCGCAGGAAGCATCGAAAGAAAATGAGACAGATGCAGCTCAGATTCCACAGATACAGGATGAAGAAAAAACTGCGGACGCTGATGGGAAAGAAAAAGAAGTCACACCGACATGGGAAAAATATGAAACAGAGAACGGCGATGTTTGGCGGTTAAAACTGGGTGAGAGTACTCCACCGGACAATGATGGCTATGCACGTGACACGGTCTATACCAATAATGGAAATACATACTATATTAATAAAGATAGAGATATGTCGACCGGATACGTCAAAGTGGATGATTCAGCAACAGATCCGTCAGCTGATAAACTCGAACCGGGATTGTACTATTTTTCAAAAGAAGGAAACGATCCTTCCGCAGATACTCTTGGAAGTATGTTGAAAGACTGTTGGGCACAGGAAGCAGATGAAAACGGTGCATGGCATTATCTGGGATCCGATGGAAAAGCGGTAAATACCGGAGAAAAAGCAGGATGGCAGCAGCCTGAAAAAGACTGGTATTATCTGAAAGAGGATGGAACCATTGATACTTCTAAAGCAGGCTGGGTGCAGATTGAAAATGTATGGATGAAAGCCGGCAAAGGTGTGGCAACTATTCAGAAAGCAGGCTGGTATCAGATTGAAAACAGATGGTATATGCTGAAAAACGATGGAAGCAGAGACACTTCTAAAGTGAACTGGCAGCAGATCAACGGAAACTGGTACTTCCTGAAAGCTGACGGAAGCAGAGATACTTCGAAAACCGGTATGCAGACAGGAATAAATGGAAAAACCTATTTTTTGAATGCAGAAGGAGTACCACAGAACGGATTCCAGACAGTAAACGGCGTTGCCTATTATTTTGATGTACAGGCAGGAACAGCAAGACAGCTGGGAAATAATTGGCAGCAGATGAATGGTTCCTGGTACTGGATCGAAAACGGAAGGGTGGCAACCGGCTGGAGAGTAATCAATGGTAAGTGGTATTATCTGAATCCGGCAGACGGAAGAATGCTCACCGGATTCTATAAGGATGCAACCGGACAGTTGTTCTACAGTGATGGAAGCGGCGCAATGTTAAGTACTACCGGCTGGTATCTGATGAATGGAACCTGGTACTGGGTAAATGGAAACGGATCTCTGGCAACCGGCTGGATCAATGTTGGCGGAACCTGGTACTACATGGGTGAAAACGGTGCTATGAAAACCGGCTGGTATCAGGTGAAAGGTGTATGGTATTATTCCAATGGAAGCGGAGCGATGCAGACCGGCTGGCTGAATCGTGGAGGAACCTGGTATTATCTGACGGGAAGCGGAGCGATGGCAACCGGTTGGATCAATCTGGGAGGAACCTGGTATTACCTGAACCCAGGCAATGGTGATATGGTGGGTGCCGGCTGGCATCTGATCAATAACAAATGGTATTACTTTGGCGGAAGTGGTGCTATGTACAGCAATCGCTGGATCGGTAACTATTATGTCGGTGGAAACGGTGAGATGCTGACGAACACCTGGGTTGGTTCTTACTGGGTTGGAGCAGATGGAAAATGGATTCCTAATTATGACCCGGATGTTAATGCCAACTGGGTGAAATCCGGAAATACCTGGTACTATCAGAGACCGGATGGAAGCAAACTGACAAATTCATGGAAGAGAATTAATGGAAGCTGGTATTACTTTGGCGCAGACGGTGCCATGACAACCGGATGGAAATATGTAGATGGTTATAAATTCTACTTTGGCACAGATGGAAAAATGGTACAGGATGTAGACAAGCTGATTGGGAAACAGTCCAGCTACAGAATTACCGTAAACAGAGTTAAGTGTCAGGTTACTGTATATGCGGCAAATGAAACCGGTAATTATTGTATTCCGGTAAAAACATTTACCTGCTCGGTAGGTAAAGCAGGAACACCAACACATGCAGGAACCTATGCAACCCTGAAGAAACAGAATCCAGTAGAGTTGATGGGACCGTCTTGGGGTAAATATGGAACACAGATTAATAATTATGGTGACTGGTTCCATTCGGTAGCCTGCAGTAATCCGGATCCAACTTATGCGCTGGCAGCTGGAAATTATAATATGTTAGGTCAGCCGGCATCCCATGGATGTGTACGTCTTTGTGTACGAGATGCAAAATGGATCTATGATAATTGTGGTCTGTACACAAGAGTTGATATTTCGGATACCGAGTACACACCGTTTGACAAAGCACCGACTATTAAGATTCCGGCAAGTCAGAACTGGGATCCTACGGATGCAGATGCAAAAAGATAAATACATCGAACAGATCAGAAGAAGTCTTCTGATCTGTTTTTCGTTATATTACATATCAATAATTGATCCAGTGAATCAATTTTGATTTACGCGAGCAACGAGCCAAAGTCCGTGCTTGCACGAGTCCTTAGCGACTGCCGCGATAACTTGTGAAATTCGCGTAGCGTGTTGCTTATAGTTTATAAGTATAAGTGACTTAATAAAGAAAGCAGGTGATCTGTTTCTTACGATTTGCTGAATATCTGCTTTTTAGGCTTGAAAAGCCCCTGTAATTGTACTAGAATAAGACAGGTATAAGGAAAAAGATCCCATTTGAGAGGAGAATGATAATGAAAAGGAGAGCAAGTCTTTTATTTGGACTGGGAGTTTTAGTTTCTTTATCGATGTCTGTTCCAACCTATGCGGCTACGGATAACACACAGAGTATTCCACAGACGCAGGAAGCACAGCAGAATGAAGAAGGAACAGAAATCAGTAGTTATAAAATATCTGAAAAAACAGCGGATGGTCAGTGGCAGTTGCAGGATCAGAATGGAAATGTCGTGACCGGACATAATGGTTTTTATATAATGGGCGAATATTGCTATTATGTAGATGCAAAAGGTTATATCTGTACTGGATTTGTGGATGCAGCAGCGGATGAAACAACAGGAAAAGTTAATGTCTATCTTGCATCTGGCAAACCCGCAGACAGTGTTGCGGCAGGTACATACTATGCATCAAAAGATGGAGATACACCGGAAAAAGGCCTGGGAAATATCCAGAAGAGCAGCTGGGTAAAAGACAATACTGTGTGGAGATATCTGGATGAAAATGGTCGGGCAGTGGATACAAAAGAAAAAGCTGGCTGGCAGAATATCCAGAAAACCTGGTATGCTCTGAAAACAGACGGTACGGTAGACGAGTCTGTGAATGGCTGGGCAAATGTCGGCGATATCTGGTTCAACAGCACAAAAGGTGTGGGAACAATTAAAAGCGGCTGGCAGAATGTGGCAGATAAAACCTGGCTTTATCTGAAAGATGACGGTACTGCCGACAAAACAAAGAACGGTATGCAGAACATCAATGACAAAGTATATTTCCTGAAAGACGGTGTTGCACAGTCCGGAAAGCAGGCAGTCAATGGAAAAGAGTATATGTTTGATGCGGCAAAGGGAACTGCAACACAGGTGCTTGGTAATGGCTGGCAGAAGATTGATGGCAATTGGTACTGGTACGAAAACGAAGCACCGGCAAAAGGCTGGAGAGTAATCAATGGCAAATGGTACTATATGGAAACTAGTACCGGTGTTATGAAGACCGGATTTTTCCGTGATGCAAACGGCGGTCTGTACTACAGCGACGGAAGCGGAGCTATGGTAGGCAATCCGGGATGGAATGTGATCGGTGGTAAGTGGTACTGGATGAATTCCAATGGTTCTATTTACAGTGGCTGGCTGAGTCGTCCGAGCGGCTGGTATTATCTGAATGCCGATGGTTCTATGGCAACCGGTTGGGCAAAAGTAGGAAATACCTGGTATTATATGAATGGAAGCGGAGCGATGCAGACTGGTTGGCTAAACCGTGGAGGCACTTGGTATTATTTGACAGGAAGCGGAGCGATGGCAACCGGCTGGTATATGGTTGGAGGAACCTGGTATTACAGTAACTCTGATGGTGTTATGGTAACTGGCTGGGCAAAAGTAGGAAATACCTGGTATTATATGAATGGAAGCGGAGCGATGCAGACCGGTTGGGTTAAAACAGCCAGTGGTTGGTATTATCTGACAGGAAGTGGAGCAATGGCGACCGGTTGGTATGTAGTTGGTGGAAACTGGTACTACAGTAATTCTGACGGAACAATGCAGACTGGTTGGGTAAAAGTAGGAAACAACTGGTATTATATGGATGGAAGCGGAGCAATGGCAGCAAATCGCTGGATCGGCAACTATTATGTGACAGGAAGCGGAGCAATGGCAACCAATACATGGATCGGTTCTTATTGGGTAGGTGCTGATGGAAAATGGGTTCCTGGATATGGAAGCAGTGCTGGGACAACAGCAGGTACTGGTGGAGCCGGCTGGCAGCAGGTAGGAAATACTTGGTATTATGCAGACAGTAATGGAAACAGAGTTGCAAACAGATGGCTGAGAATCAAAGGCAGCTGGTATTATTTTGAATCGAACGGAGCAATGGCAACCGGTTGGAAACGTATCAATGGTTACAAATATTATTTCAATGCTGCAGGAGCAATGGTACAGGATCTTGACAGCGTCATCGGACGTCAGTCTTCCTACTATATCACTGTAAACCGTGTAGCATGTCAGGTAATGGTATATGCAAAGAGTGAAACAGGAAAATACGATATTCCGGTAAAAACATTTACATGTTCTGTTGGACTGCCAGGCACACCAACACCGACAGGTACGTTTACAACACCTGCAAAATATCGTTGGCATACCCTGATGGGACCATCTTATGGTCAGTATTGTACAAGAATCGTAGGTGGTGTATTATTCCACTCTGTAGCTGGTTCTAACATGACCAGTCACAATCTGAGTGCCGGTAACTATAATATGCTTGGTCAGCCGGCATCTCATGGATGTGTGCGACTCTGCGTAAGAGATGCAAAATGGATCTATGATAATTGTGCACTTGGAACCACAGTAACAATTTCTGACACAGCAGCAATGTTGTTTGATAAACCGGCAACAATTAAGATTCCGGCAGGTCAGGATTGGGATCCAACAGACCCAAACGTATAATTATATAATAGAAAACTGTCCGTAGACTGAAATGTTTACGGACAGTTTTTTGTTTTACAGGAAATTGTGTTCCTGTAAAGCAAAAAACGCTCCGCGAGGATGCGCACTTCGGTGTATAAGGTAGATGCTGCAAGCGACCGCCGCAGACGCGAGAATGTGCCTTGGCACATTCTTTGTTCTTGCGTTGCATATCAATAGCTGGTCCGGTGGACCAATTTTGATTTTACGGAAAACAAAAACACCAGGTAACGAGAGATTACCTGGTGTACATGAAAATTCATATTTTATTTTTGAAAAGCAGATCATGTGGTCTGATACGCGGTGAAACAACAACGGAGTATTAGTAATGTTCAAGAATTTCTCGGATTCGCTGTGGAAAATCAGCACTCATATTTTTTGATTTTACATAGGCGGCAAGAAAATCAAGAACTCCTGTTTCAGTATCACGGCTTTGAGAAATGGCATTTAAGAATGCCTGCTGTTCTTTATAGGCTTCTTTTGAAATAGCAGCAACATATGCTTTACCGGTTCTTGTATAAGATTTCCCAATCGAATCAACTTTCAGATAACCTTTATTTTCAAGGAGAACCAGTGCGGGAGCTACCGTATTTCTTTTTAAAGCAGGCGATGCTTTTAAAATTTCCGAAATCAGACAAGGATGATCCATGTTCCATATGGTATTCATAATCTGTTCTTCCCTGGGTGTCAATCCATACATATTTCTATCCTCCGTAAAATTACATATTCTATAGTAGTTTCGTAACTATTCAGTAGCCACTGTCCCACGAGGTGTTTTGACATGAATATGTCAAAATCCCGAGACATACAAGCCAAAATGCATCACCGAAGGTGATGGCATTTTGGCTCGTAACTGTGAAGGTACTGAACAGTTACGTAGTTTCATACAGAAAACCCCATCTCCAACACATTCTAGTATAAAGAAAGGGGTGAAAAAAATCAATAGAATTGTAGAAAAATCAAACGATTTATTGATTTTTTGACATGGGATCTTATAAATAATCCGAGGAACTGCTTTTTTGAAATGATAAAACAAAAACCGCCAGAATCAAATTCTGACGGTTAAGCGTGCGTTAGAGGATTCGAACCCCCGACCTTTTGGTCCGTAGCCAAACGCTCTATCCAGCTGAGCTAAACGCACATTTTTGTTTGTGGTGTTCGGTTGTCCCTCACAACAAAGCCTATTATAAGGGAGAGTTAGTCAAATGTCAACACTTTTTTTGAAAAAAATTAAATTTTTTTAATTGTTAGAAAAACAGGCAAAATTATGGGATTGCTTGAAAAGAAAGAAGTGATGTGCTAATGTTAGTAAGAGAATACACAGGGAGGGTATACAAATGAGAGCAAGTGGTGTGTTGATGCCTGTTTCTTCTTTGCCGTCCAGATATGGGATCGGTTGCTTTTCGAAAGAGGCATATGAATTTGTGGACTGCCTGGAGCGTGCAGGCCAGTCAAAATGGCAGGTTCTTCCATTAGGACCTACCGGATATGGAGATTCTCCGTATCAGCCGTTTTCCACATTCGCAGGTAATCCGTACTTTATCGATCTGGATATGCTGGTGGAAGAAGGTCTCCTTTTTAAAGAAGAATGTGAACAGCTGCAGTGGGGAGGGGATCCGAGATTTGTAGATTATGAAAGAATCTACTTTTCAAAAAATGAGATTTTGAGAAAAGCGTACGGGCGTTTTGATGCAGATGATAAATTTTATGCTTTCTGTAAAAAAGAGCAGGAATGGCTGGAACCGTACTGTCTGTTCCGTGCTATCAAGGACAGCCAGAACGGTGCACTGTGGACAACCTGGCCGGAAGAACTGCGAAAAAGTGATTCCAAAGAAGTGCAGAATAAGAAAAAAGAGCTGGAAAAAGAGATGGAATACTACCAGTTTCTGGAATATGAGTTTGACTGTCAGTGGAACAAACTGAAAGCATATGCTAATAAGAAGGGAATCACCATTATCGGAGATCTTCCAATCTATGTGGCTATTGACAGTGCGGATGCATGGGCGAATCCGATGATGTTCCAGATGGACGAGAATGGTGTGCCAAGTGCTATTGCAGGCTGTCCCCCGGATGCATTTTCAGCGGACGGCCAGATGTGGGGCAATCCGTTGTATGACTGGAAAACACAGAAAAAAACCGGATACAAATGGTGGATTCAGCGTATGAAGAGAAGTCTTGTATTATACGATACCGTGCGCATTGATCATTTTCGTGGATTTGCAGAGTATTATGCGATTCCGGCGGACGCAGAAAATGCATTGGAAGGAGAATGGAAGGAAGGTCCTGGCATCGATCTGTTCCGGGCGATGGAAAAAGCACTGGGAGATATGGATGTGATCGCGGAAGATCTTGGAACTTTGGATGAGAAAGTTTTTGATCTGATGGACGAGACAGGATATCCGGGGATGAAAGTCCTGCAATTTGCTTTTGATTCCGGTAATACAAACTTTTATCTGCCGCATCGCTATAAGAAAAACTGCGTCGTATATACAGGAACTCACGACAACGATACGACAAAGGCATGGTATTATGGCATGAACGACTGGGCGAGAGAGTACTCCAAAGCATATCTGAATAATTATGACCGCCCGTGGGAGGACATCCCGTGGGATTTTATCCGGGCGGCAGAAGCCAGCGTTGCCGATCTGGCAGTGATTCCGATGTGGGATCTGTTGTGCTGTGGCAGCGAAGGAAGAATGAATCATCCATCCACACTGGGGGAAAACTGGAAATGGAGGATGCTTCCGGGCGAGTTCCGTGAGGATATCATCGGACGACTGCGCTGGCTGACAGATACTTTCCAGAGAATGCTTGTTCCTCCGAAAATCGAAGAAGAGCAGGAGGAAAACGAAGATGAAACAGATGCTTCAGTATCTGAAAGCGTATAAAAAAGAGTCGATTATTGCACCGCTGTTTAAAATGCTGGAAGCCAGTTTTGAATTGCTGGTTCCGATTGTTATGGCAAACATCATCGATGTCGGTATCCAGAATGGCGACAAGCCGTATATCTGGAGAATGTGCGCGCTGATGATCGCACTGGGCGTGCTGGGACTGGTGTGTTCCCTGACGGCGCAGTATTTTGCTGCAAAGGCGGCGATGGGATTTGGAACGGCACTGAGAAAGGCACTGTTTGGACACATCAACAGCCTGAGCTATAACGAACTGGATCAGATCGGAACGCCGACACTGATCACCCGTATGACCAGTGATATCAACCAGGCGCAGACCGGTGTCAATATGATGCTCCGTCTGTTCCTGCGTTCTCCGTTCATCGTCATCGGAGCAGTTGTGATGGCTTTTACTATCAGCGCAAAACTGACGATCATTTTCCTGATTGCAGTACCGTTAATCGGACTGGCAATTTATCTGATCATGCGTATCACTGTACCGATCTATAAAAAAGTACAGAGTATTTTGGATCAGATCGTGCTTCATACGAGAGAAAATTATGTAGGTGCCAGAGTGGTACGTGCATTTTCCAGAGAAAAAGATGAGACGGAACAGTTTGATGAAATCAGCGGCAGCCTGAAAAATACACAGCTGTATGCCGGTAAGATTTCTGCACTGATGAACCCGATCACCTATGTGATGGTCAATATCGCGATCCTGTGTATCCTGTGGTTTGGCGGCTGGCAGGTACAGATCGGCAGCGTATCCCAGGGACAGATTGTGGCGCTGGTCAATTATATGAATCAGATTCTGCTGGCGCTGGTTGCACTGGCGAACCTGATTGTTGCTGTAACAAGAGCACTGGCTTGTGCGATACGTATTAATGAAGTTTTCCGGGTAAACAGTTCCATGAAAGAGGGCGCTGAAGAAAAAAATACGCAGGAAAGCGGGAAACCGAGAGTCGTGTTTGACCATGTGACTTTTACTTATGGTGGGGCGCAGGAAGCTTCTCTGACAGATATCAGTTTTTCGGCAATGCCGGGAGAAACGGTTGGAATCATCGGCGGTACCGGATCCGGAAAGTCCACACTGGTTAACCTGATTCCACGGTTCTACGACGCTACAAAAGGTTCGGTTACTGTAGACGGTCAGGATGTGAAAGCTTATACTTTCCGGCATCTGCGTGAGAAGATTGGTGTGGTTCCACAGAAAGCAGTTCTGTTCCTGGGAACCATCCGAAGTAATCTTCAGTGGCGTAAAAAAGATGCGAAAGAGAGCGAACTGTGGAAAGCCCTGCAGATCGCGCAGGCGGAAGAAGTGGTGAAGAAGAAACAGAAAGGGCTGGATGAAAAAGTAGAAACCGGTGGAAGAAACTTTTCCGGAGGACAAAGACAGCGGCTGACCATTGCACGGGCACTGGTCGGGGAACCGGAGATTCTGATTCTTGACGACAGTGCTTCCGCATTGGACTTTGCAACGGATGCGGCTCTGCGAAGATCCATTAAAGAAAGTACCGGAAATGCAACGGTATTCCTGGTATCCCAGCGTGCGGCAACCGTCAAAAATGCAGATCAGATTCTGGTGCTGGATGACGGAAAACTTGTGGGGAAAGGAACTCATGAGGAATTATTGAAGAATTGTAACGTATATAAGGAGATCTGTATGTCACAGTTTTCCAGTCAGGAGGTGGCACAGTTATGAAAAACAAAAAGACCATAAACCGTGTCCTACAGCTGATTCGCCCGTACACGTATCTGGTGGTCAGTATTCTGGTACTGGCGGCAGTCACAGTAGCAGCTACCCTATATTCGCCCATCCTGATTGGTAAAGGTGTGGACTGTATGATAGAGAAGGGGCCGGTAAGCTTCCCGGATCTGAAACTGGTGCTGCTCCAGCTGGCAGTGGTGACTGCAATCTCTGCGATATCTCAGTGGGTGATGAGTCTTCTGACCAATAAAATGACATACAAGATCGTAGATGATATCCGCAGACGGGTATTTGCCCATATGGAAATTCTTCCGCTCCGTTATATGGACGCGCACCAGCCGGGTGATGCGATCAGCAGAATTTCCACAGATGTGGATCAGTTTTCCGACGGTCTTTTAATGGGATTTACCCAGCTGTTTTCCGGTGTGATGACGATTCTCGGAACACTGGGATTTATGATATCCATCGATGGAAGAATCACGCTGATCGTGGTATTGATCACGCCGTTATCTTTTTTCGTGGCAAATTTTATCGCAAAACGTACATTTACCATGTTCCGTCTGCAGTCTGAGACGAGAGCAGAGATGACTTCTCTGGTAGAAGAAATGGTGGGAAACCAGAAAGTGGTTAAAGCATTTGCCTATGAAAAAGAGGCGGAGGAACAGTTTGATGATATTAACCAGAGACTGCAGTCCTGCAGCCTGAAAGCGACCTTCTTCTCTTCCATTACTAATCCTTCCACCCGCTTTGTCAACGGACTGGTGTATACGGGCGTTGGTATTTTCGGTGCATTTTCCGCGATCCAGGGAAGAATTACCGTTGGTCAGCTGAGTAGTTTTCTGAATTATGCCAATCAGTATACCAAGCCGTTTAACGAGATCTCCGGCGTGGTGACAGAACTTCAGAACGCGCTGGCATGTGCGGGAAGAATCTTTCATTTTCTGGACGAAGAACCGGTACCGGAGAATGCGGCAGATGCTAAGACGCTGAATCAGGTGGAGGGCCGCGTGAGATTTGAGGATGTAAGCTTTTCGTACACCAGTGAGGTGCCACTGATCGAACATATGAATCTGGAAGTAAAACCGGGACAGCGGGTGGCAATTGTAGGTCCGACCGGATGTGGTAAGACGACAGTAATCAATCTGCTGATGCGTTTTTATGATGTAAATAAAGGAAAGATCACACTGGATGGAGTACCGATTCAGGATCTGACCTGGGAAAGTCTCCGTTCCAGTTACGGAATGGTGCTTCAGGAAACCTGGCTGAAAACGGGTACGATCCGGGATAATATCTCTTACGGAAAACCGGATGCCACAAGGGAGGAAGTGATCGAAGCAGCAAAACAGGCTCATGCCCACAGTTTTATCAAACGTCTTCCGAAAGGATATGACACGGTGATGGGTGAGGACGGCGGAAGCCTGTCCCAGGGACAGAAACAGCTGCTTTGTATCGCCAGACTGATGTTACTAAAACCGCCGGTACTGATTCTGGACGAGGCGACATCTTCCATCGATACGATGACAGAGATCCGTATCCAGAAAGCATTCCAGAAACTGATGGAGGGACGGACGAGTTTTGTGGTGGCACACCGGCTGTCTACCATTAAGGAATCGGATGTGATTCTGGTTATGAAGGACGGACATATTCTGGAGACCGGCAAGCATGAGGAACTGCTGGAGAAGAAAGGGTTCTATGCACAGCTGTATCAGAGCCAGTTTTGTAATGTGTAAGTGAGATTGCAAAAAAGGACGCGCCAGATCCCGGATGGAACATTCAGGCAACATGGACAGGGGAACTTTGAACTAGCCGCTAACTTCGACTAAATTCACGCGGGTCAGCTGACCCGCGCGAAAGTCTACGTAAGCGTCGGATTTCAAAGCTTGCCCTAACCGCCCATAAAGTGTTGCCTGAACGTTCCATCCGGGATCTGGCGCTGTTTGTATGCAAAGGGGAGGGTGTGAAGGTCGCAGGCGGGAGGTTGTGGCTGATAGCCCAAAATACGAACAAGTGAATTGGTTATCTATCTATCAGAAAATTATTAGTAGATGGGAAAATAGGGTGTTTAGGTCGATAAAATTGTGTGTGTAGTCTAGAGCGTGTCTGAAAAATCATTTCCGCAATCTGCAAGCCCCACTTTGCGGTATATTTTACCCTCATTCGGTTGCCGTAGCCCGCTACGCCGCCCTCATTCGGATAAACTCTCCCACAAACTGGAACTCGCAGCTCACGAAAAGCCTTTTTCAGACACGCTCTAGAGATTTAAAGTATATAATATAAGCCAGATTAGTTACAGGAAAAGTCAGCAGAGGGAGAGTAGCATAGGGGCGGGGACACTTTGTGGGCGGTTAGGGGAAGCTTTGAGATCCGACGCTTACGCAGGCTTTCGCGAGGGTCAGCTGACCCTCGTGAACCATAGCCGAAGTTAGCGGCTAGCTTAAAGTTGCCCTGCCCACGTCCCCGCCCCTGTGCTACTCTCCCTCTGCGTCCCTCCTGAATACACTCCCCTAACAAACTTTGACATAACCGCCTAAAAATGCTATAGTATAGACCAAATCTATTTCACCCAAAACCAACGAATCCAAAAATCAAAAAGGGGGCAAACCCATGTTTCATAAAGTCATCATCACCCTTCTGAAACCCTTATCCTTCCTCCCGGCTCTTCTGGTTATGTATATGATATTTTCTTTTTCGGCGCAGAACGGTACGGAGTCGGGTGATCTGAGTTTCAAAGTGAGTGTAAAACTGGTGGAAGTCGGATCAGAAGTGCTGGATATGAAACTGACGGACAGCGAGATTCAGATGTATGCGAACAAATACCATCATTATGTAAGAAAACTCGGCCATATGACCGAATACTGTGTATTGGCGATCACGCTTTGTGTGCCGTTGTATGCGTACGGTGTGCGGGGCATCTGGCTGTATCTGCTGGCGGGATTGATCTGTGCCGGATTTGCGGCAACGGATGAATACCATCAGTCGTTTGTGGCCGGACGTGGGCCGTCGGTGCGGGATGTCTGCATCGATACGTTTGGAGCCATGATCGGCATCACAGGAACACAGATTGTCGGCTGGGCAGCCGTAAAGAGCACGAAAGAACTGGAAAGAGAGCGGAAACGCAAAAGAAAGCAGAAAAGAAGAAGGCAGAAACGCTGATCGGAAAAGAAGAACCGTGTTACTGGGAACGGAGTGAACAGTAAAACAGATGGGCGGAAGTATCAGAATAAGATTGAATTAGGTGTATCGCTATATTATAATTAAATCAGTGATTTTGATCTGGCGAAGAGCCGGTTCGAAAAAGGAGGAAAGCAATGAGTTACGCAGATGATTTATTTATCCGCATGTGTCAGGATATTATAGATAACGGATTAAGTACGGAGGGAGAAAAAGTGCGTCCGGTGTGGGAAGATACCGGGAAGAGCGCTTACACGATCAAGAGGTTCGGTGTGGTCAACCGCTATGATCTTTCAAAAGAATTTCCGGCACTGACACTTCGGAGAACAGCACTGAAAAGTGCTTTTGATGAGATCCTGTGGATCTGGCAGAAAAAATCGAATAATATTCACGATCTGAACAGCCATATCTGGGATAGCTGGGCAGATGAAGACGGATCCATAGGAAAGGCCTACGGGTATCAGCTGGGAGTAAAGCACCAGTATAAAGAGGGCATGATGGATCAGGTCGACCGTGTACTGTATGATCTGAAAAACAATCCGTACAGCAGAAGAATCATGACGAACATCTACGTGCATCAGGATCTGCACGAGATGAATCTGTATCCCTGTGCGTATTCGATGACATTTAACGTGACAAAAGAAAAAGACAGTGACAGACTGACACTGAACGGTGTGTTGAACCAGCGTTCTAATGATGTGCTAGCAGCGAATAACTGGAATGTCTGCCAGTATGCGCTGCTTCTGATGATGATCGCACAGGTATGCGATATGAAAGCGGGCGAACTACTCCATGTGATTGCGGATGCTCATATATACGACCGCCATATCCCACTGGTAAAAGAGCTGATCAGCAGAGAAACTCATCCGGCACCAAAGGTATGGCTGAATCCGGAAGTCAAGGATTTCTATGCATTTACAGTGGATGATCTTCATGTGGAAGATTATGTAACAGGGCCACAGATTAAAAATATTCCGATTGCTGTGTAAGAAGATGATTTTAAATGCATTTTGGCTCGCAACGGTGAAGGTAGTGAGCAGTTACAAGCAGACAATGAGTCGGGAAAACAGAAAAATAAAAACGTATCAGACAGGAGAATAATAATGAATCTTATTGTAGCAGCAGATAAAAACTGGGGCATCGGAAAAGACAACAAACTTCTGGTGAGCATCCCTTCCGATATGAAATTTTTCCGTCAGGAAACCATGAGAAAAGTAGTAGTTATGGGAAGAAAGACTCTTGAAAGCTTTCCTAACGGTCTGCCGTTAAAAAACAGAACCAACGTGGTACTGACCAGCGATAAAAATTATCAGGTGAAAGATGCAGTGATCGTACACAGCATCGATGAAGTTCTGGAAGAACTGAAGAAATATGATGATGATGAGATCTACGTCATCGGTGGAGGAAAAGTTTATGAAGAACTGCTTCCATACTGTGATGTGGCGCATGTGACCAAGATTGATTTCGCTTTTGAGGCGGACACTCATTTTCCGAATCTGGACGAGGATCCGGAGTGGGAAATCACTGCATCCAGCGATGAACAGACGTATTTTGATCTGGAATATACATTTGTAAAATACGAGAGAAAGTAATAAGAAAAAAGGTAACTGTGAGGGTACTGAAAAGTTGCGAAAAAAGGAAGCAACAGGAAAGACCGGGAGGACATTGGGTCAACATGGAAAAAAACGACTGGCAGGATCAGAAAAATAATAATGGAAGCGATTTTATGAAAGTTGTCCAGGATGCCATCAACAGCGGGGACTATCAGCAATTAAATGAGCAGGTGCGAAAGACAGTCAGTGCTTCCGTACAGGAAGTGTACAATATGGGTGGAAAACTGCAAAATGGTATTATGGAGGGGATGCGACAGGCAGGAAACGGACTGCAGGAAGGTCTGAAAGAGGGCATGAACAGTGCACAGCGGGAGTGGAGAGAGTCAGCAAATGCAGGCTGGAAAAAAACAGAAGTGACATACCGTACGAATTACGGCAAAGATCATACGCCGGCATATCAGGCGGGTGCCTGGAAGCGGACACAGCAGGGGAAACAGCTGCCGGCCATCTATGCACCGAATCCGCCGGGAAAAATCACAGGAACGATTCTTGCCATCACAGGATACTCTCTGACCGGTGTATTTGCACTCAGTACTATTGTGACAGGAATCGTGACAGCCATTTATCCCGGTGTACCGTCAATCATTGCAACCGCCACCGTGGGAGGCATTACAGCGGCAAGTCTCGGAATGGGAATCACCGGAACTGTGATCCGTGGCAGAGTGAGGAGATTCCGCCAGTACGTACAGCAGATCGGAGACCGGGCATACTGCAATATCAAAGAACTGGCCGATAAGACCGGAAAGACAGAAACTAAGGTTCGTAAGGATCTGAAACTGATGATTGAGAAAAGAATGTTTCTGCAGGGGCATCTGGATCAGAAAGAAACCTGTCTGATCGTTACGGACGCGATGTATCAGCAGTATCTGGAGACGGAAAAGCAGGCGAAAACCGTACAGATGCAACAACAGCAACAGAAAGAACAACGCTCCCGGATGCCGGAAGAGTGCAGAAAGATCCTGGAAGAAGGACAGGAATACATTACTTACATTCATAAGTGTAATGACGATCTTCCGGGAGAAGAAATTACCAGAAAACTGAGCCGTCTTGAAACTATCATCACCCGTATCTTTCAGGAAGTGGAAAAACAGCCGGAACTGGCTTCAGATCTGCGCAGATTTATGAATTATTATCTGCCAACCACAAGAAAACTGGTGGATGCTTATCGCGAGATTGAACTGGACAGCTTCAGGACAGAACAAAATGAAAAGACGAAAAAAGAGATTGAAGATACTCTGGATACGATCAATCAGGCATTCGAAAAACTGTTAAACAGTTTCTTTGAGGAACGTGCCATGGATATTTCTTCGGATATTTCCGTGCTGCATTCCATGCTTGCGCAGGAGGGACTGACTCAGGGAGCATTTGAGCAGAAAACGGGATATAAAGACCAAACATGAGGAGGAGAACGATATGAGTACACTGGATGAGATGGAGATGCCAACGCTGACCTTTGATCCGACTCCGGAACCGGAAGAAAAGGCACAGGTAGTTCCGGTACAGGAAGAAAAAGCAAAACTGGATGACAGCATGTTAAATGATAAAGAACGTCAGATGGTGGAGAGTTTCGCAAAACAGATCGACCTTCATAACACCAACGGCATTCTGCAGTACGGTGCGGGAACCCAGAAAAAAAATGGCCGATTTTTCTGAGAAAGCACTGGAAAATGTAAAAACCAAAGATCTTGGATCGGTGGGAGATATGCTGACGAATGTGGTGACTGAACTGAAGAGCTTTGATGCACAGGAAGAAGAAAAAGGATTTTTCTCTTTTCTGAAGAAGCCGGTGGACAAAATCACCAGTATGAAGACAAAGTATGACAAAGTAGAGACAAATGTGGAAAAAATCTGTACAGCCCTGGAAGATCATCAGACACAGCTGATGAAAGATGTGGCGATGCTGGATCGGATGTATGAGCAGAATCTGCTGTATTTTAAAGAGCTTTCCATGTATATTCTGGCAGGAAAGAAGAAACTGGAAGAAGTAAAAACGACCGAACTGACACAGCTGATGGCAAAAGCACAGGCAAGCGGACAACCGGAAGATGCACAGGCAGTCAAAGATCTGACAGGGCTGTGTGACCGGTTTGAAAAGAAGATCCATGATCTGGAGCTGACACGTATGATCTCGATTCAGACAGCACCCCAGATCCGTCTGGTACAGAACAGTGATACCATGATGGTGGAAAAGATCCAGACTACGGTAGTGAATACGATTCCGCTGTGGAAGAGTCAGATGGTATTGGCTCTTGGCGTGGAACATGCCTCTCAGGCAGCACAGGCGCAGCGTCAGGTTACGGATATGACCAACGATTTGCTCAGAAAGAATGCGGAAGTGCTGAAAGTGGCATCTGTGGAAGCAGCGAAAGAGTCTGAGCGTGGTATCGTAGATCTGGAAACCCTGCAGAATACCAACGCATCTCTGATCTCTACCCTGGACGAAGTGATGCAGATCCAGGCAGACGGCAGAATGAAACGACAGGCAGCAGAAGTGGAACTCCGGAAGATGGAAGATGAACTGAAGAATAAGCTGCTGGAGATTCGATAGTTGTAAATAAGGGAAATCAGAAGAAAGTAAACAGTGACAAAGACGGAATCATATCAGATGCATAAAAAGGATGATTTGTGCAGAAGAGAAAAGAAAAAGGAAGGTGCAGCGATGTATCGGGAACATACAAAAACAATTAAAATCGGAAATCAGGTGATCGGTGGCGGACATCCGGTGCTGATTCAGTCGATGACGAATACCAAAACAGAAGATGTAGCGGCGACGGTTGCGCAGATTCTGACACTGGAAAAAGCAGGATGTCAGATCATCCGCTGTGCTGTGCCGACGATGGAGGCTGCAAGAGCACTGGGAGAGATCAAAAAGCAAATTCATATTCCTCTGGTAGCAGACATTCATTTTGATTATAAACTGGCAATCGCAGCGATGGAAAACGGTGCGGACAAGATACGTATCAATCCGGGAAATATCGGAAGCCGGGAACGCATCCAGGCTGTGGTTGATGTGGCGAAAGAACGCCGGATTCCGATCCGTGTCGGTGTAAACAGCGGTTCGCTGGAAAAAGAACTGGTGGAAAAGTACCACGGAGTGACGGCAGAAGGTCTGGTGGAGAGTGCTCTGGATAAAGTAAAGATCATCGAGGATATGGGATATGATCAACTGGTGATCAGTATCAAATCCTCGGACGTTCTGATGTGTGCAAAAGCCCATGAATTAATTGCTCAAAAAACGGATTATCCGCTCCATGTGGGAATTACTGAGGCGGGAACTCTGTTTTCTGGAAATATCAAGTCTGCAGTAGGACTTGGTATCATTCTCTACCAGGGCATCGGCGATACGATCCGTGTATCCCTGACCGGAGATCCGTCAGAAGAAGTCAAATCAGCCAAACGGATCCTGAAAACATTGGGACTTCGAAACGGCGGCATCGAAGTCGTATCCTGTCCGACCTGCGGAAGAACACAGATAGATCTGATAGGTCTTGCCAATAAAGTAGAAGATATGGTACAGGATATTCCGCTGGATATCAAAGTGGCTGTTATGGGTTGTGTGGTAAACGGACCGGGAGAAGCAAAAGAAGCAGACATCGGAATCGCCGGAGGTAAAGGTGTGGGACTGCTGATCAAAAAAGGAGAGATTATCAAAAAAGTACCGGAGGATCAGCTCTTAGAGACACTCCGGGATGAGTTACTTCACTGGAATGCGTAAGTGGTGAATAAGACATGATGACAGAAAAAGATTTTTTAGATGTATTTCCCCAGTTGAAGGTGGATCCGGAACTGGAAAGCCTTCTTGGGGAAGTAAAAGTGATGAAAGTATCCATAAACCCGCAGAAGGACTGTCTGCGGGTTTATGTTCTGAGTAGACAGTGGATTCATAAAAAGCATATTTATCATCTGGAAGAGACAATTAAAGAACAGTTTTTTGCCAATGCACCTCTGCGGGTGAAAATCATCGAAAAATTCCAGCTTTCCAGTCAGTATACACCGGAAAATTTTCTGGATGTATATCGTCAGAGTATTCTGCTGGAATTAAAGCAGTACAGCGCACTAGAGTACAATATGTTCTATACAGCAGAGATTACGTTCAGTGATCCGGAGACGATGGAGCTGGTGATGACTGATTCGGTGGTCGCGAGAGACCGGGAACATGAACTGGTGCGGGTGCTGGAAAAAATCTTCTGCGAGCGGTGTGGTTTCAACCTGAAAGTACATCCGGCTTATCGGAAACCAGTGGAAAGTAAAGGAAGAAAGAACAGTGAGCTGAGAATTCTGGAGGAAGCCAGACAGATTCTGCTGCATTCTAAAGTCGGGAATAAAAACAGTGACCGTGAAGCAGGGGAAGACCTGTCCGGTCAGGGCATGGAAGCACCATTTGATGAAGGACGGATGATCGGGGCAGACGGAAAAGAACAGAGACCACAGGGGAAAAATCAACAGAATCAGGACACAGACGGTGGAAAACAGCCAGCAGCTGCACAGGAAAAAGGAAAAGAGGGGAACAAAGGCGGTTTCCGGGATCGAAACGGTGGAAAAAATGGTGGCCGTGGGAATTTTCAGAAAGGTCGTTACGGCGATGGACCACGTCCTTTGAAACGATCCGACAACCCGGATGTGATCTATGGAAGGGATTTTGATGACGATGCCATCACCATTGATTCTATTGCCGGAGAGATGGGAGAGATTACGATCCGCGGACAGGTAACTTCCGTGGAAGCCAGAGAAATCCGAAACGAGAAGACTATCTATATGTTCAACATCACGGACTTTACAGATACGATTACCGTAAAAATGTTTCTGCACAACGAACAGGTGCCGGAAATCAGTGGAGCCATCAAAAAGGGTGCCTTCCTGAAGCTAAAAGGTGTGACCACCATCGATAAGTTCGATCATGAGATCACCATCGGTTCCCTTGCAGGTATCAGGAAAATCAGTGATTTTACCACTAGCCGGATGGATAACAGTCCGGAAAAGCGAGTAGAGCTGCACTGCCATACGAAAATGAGTGATATGGATGGGGTTACGGATGCAAGCGTTCTGGTAAAACGCGCCTACAAATGGGGACATCCGGCCATCGCGATCACAGACCATGGAGTGGTACAGTCCTTCCCGGAAGCCAATCATGCCTATGACGATATTGTCAGCGATTACCGAAAACAGTACCAGAAAGATCACCCGGAAGCGACAAAGGATGAGATGAAACAGGTGTATCCGCCGTTTAAGGTAATTTATGGTGTGGAAGCCTATCTGGTGGATGATGTGAAAGGCATGGTTACCGGAAGCAGGGGACAGAGTCTGGATGATCCTTATGTGGTATTTGATATCGAAACCACCGGTTTCAGTCCGGTGGCTAACCGGATCATCGAGATTGGTGCAGTTCGAGTGGAAGAGGGTTCCATCGTGGATCGCTTTTCCGTCTTTGTCAATCCGCAGGTGCCGATTCCATTTAAAATCGAACAGCTGACCGGCATCAATGACAGCATGGTTGTGGATGCAGAGACCATAGAAGAAGTTCTGCCAAAATTCCTGGAATTTTCCAAGGGTGCGGTCATGGTGGCGCACAATGCCGGATTTGACATGAGTTTTATCATCGAAAACTGCAAACGTCTTGGAATCGAACAGGATTTTACTTATGTGGATACGGTAGGTCTTGCCCGGATGCTTCTGCCGGGCCTGAACCGGTTCAAGCTGGATACAGTGGCGAAAGCACTGAATATTTCCCTGTTGAATCATCACCGGGCAGTGGACGATGCGGCCTGTACGGCGGAAATTTTTGTAAAATTCATTAAAATGTGTAAGGAACGAGACATCTTTGATCTGAATGTATTAAATGAGGCCGGAAAACTCTCCGAGCATACCATCAAAAAACTGCCGACCTATCATGCGATTATTCTGGCCACCAGCGAGATTGGCCGGGTCAATCTGTACCGTCTGGTGTCAAAATCACACCTGGAGTTTTACAATCGGCGGCCCAGGATCCCAAAGAGTGTGTATCTGCAGTATAACGAAGGACTGATGATCGGATCTGCCTGTGAGGCGGGAGAACTTTTCCAGGCGATTTTAAGGGATGAACCGGAATCAGAGATCGCCCGTCTGGTGGAATTCTATGATTATCTGGAGATCCAGCCGATCGGCAACAACATGTTTATGGTGCGGGATGAAAACCGGGATAATGTAACCTCCGAGGAAGATCTTCGGGATCTGAACCGACGGATCGTGAAACTGGGAGAACAGTTTAAAAAACCTGTGGTTGCCACCTGTGATGTACATTTTATTGATCCCGAGGATGAAGTCTACCGGAGAATCATCATGACCGGAAAGGGATTCAGCGATGCGGATGATCAGGCACCGCTGTATCTGCGGACCACAGAAGAGATGTTGAAGGAATTTGAATATCTGGGTGCGGAGAAAGCGGAAGAGGTTGTCATCACAAACCCGAATAAAATCGCGGATATGTGTGACCGGGTCTGCCCGATCCGTGACGGTAAATTTCCTCCGGTTATTGAAAACTCGGATCAGATGCTTCGTGATATCTGCTATAATGAGGCTCATGCGATCTATGGACCGGATCTTCCGGAGATCGTATCGGCACGGCTGGAGCGGGAACTGAACTCCATCATCTCCAATGGATATGCCGTAATGTACATCATTGCACAGAAACTGGTTTGGAAGTCCAACGAGGACGGGTATCTGGTAGGTTCCCGTGGATCCGTAGGATCATCCTTTGTTGCCACGATGGCGGGAATCACAGAAGTCAATCCGTTAAGTCCTCACTATCTGTGCGGGGAGTGCTATTATGTGGATTTTGATTCCGACGAAGTGAAAACATATTCCGGCCGTGCCGGTTGTGACATGCCGGATAAGATATGCCCGCGGTGTGGAAAACCATTGAAGAAAATGGGGTTTGATATTCCGTTTGAGACTTTCCTGGGATTCAAGGGAAACAAAGAGCCGGATATCGACCTGAACTTCTCCGGTGAGTATCAGAGTAAGGCACATAAATATACAGAAGTAATCTTTGGTGCGGGACAGACTTTCCGTGCCGGAACGATCGGTACGCTGGCGGATAAGACAGCGTTCGGTTATGTGAAAAATTATTACGAAGAGCGTGGTGTGCACAAGAGAAACTGCGAGATCGACCGGATCGTGCAGGGATGCACAGGTATCCGTCGTACCACCGGACAGCATCCGGGCGGTATCATCGTTCTTCCGTTTGGTGAAGATATCAACTCCTTCACTCCGGTACAGCATCCGGCAAATGATGTGAATACTGATATTATCACTACCCATTTTGATTACCATTCTATCGATGCGAACCTGCTGAAGCTGGATATTCTGGGACACGATGATCCGACCATGATCCGTATGCTGGAAGATATCACCCATTTTGATGCTCAGCAGGTGCCGTTGGATGATCAGAGTGTCATGTCCCTGTTCAAGAGTACGGAGGCACTGGGAATCACACCGGATGATATTGGCGGCTGTCCACTGGGCTGTCTTGGGATTCCGGAGTTTGGTACGGATTTCGTTATCCAGATGCTTCTGGATACCAAACCGGAATCTTTTTCAGATCTGATCCGTATCTCCGGTCTGTCCCATGGTACCGATGTGTGGCTGGGTAATGCACAGACATTAATAGAGGAAGGAAAAGCGACCATTTCCACGGCTATCTGTACCCGTGATGATATCATGATCTACCTGATCAATAAGGGACTGGAGAGTGAGCTTTCGTTTACCATCATGGAGAGCGTTCGTAAAGGTAAGGGACTGAAACCGGAGTGGGAAGAGGAGATGAAAGCCCACGATGTGCCGGACTGGTACATCTGGTCATGTAAGAAGATCAAGTACATGTTTCCGAAGGCTCATGCGGCAGCCTATGTTATGATGGCGTACCGGATCGCGTATTATAAGATCTTCTATCCACTGGCTTACTATGCGGCTTACTTCAGTATCCGTGCTTCTGCATTTTCTTATGAACTGATGTGTATGGGACGGGAACGGCTGGAGTATTATATGGCGGATTATAAGAAACGAAGTGATACGCTGACGAAAAAAGAGCAGGATACCGTAAAAGATATGAAAATCGTACAGGAGATGTATGCGAGAGGGTTCTCGTTTACGGAGGTGGATCTTTATAAGGCACAGGCGCACCGCTTCCAGGTTGTCGACGGTAAGTTGATGCCGGCGCTGGACAGCATCGAAGGACTGGGAGATAAAGCGGCTGATGCGGTGGTGCTTGCGGCGAGAGACGGCCAGTTTTTGTCAAAGGATGATTTCAGACAGCGGACGAAGGTCAGCAAGAGTGTGATTGATTTTATGGATGATCTGCATATCTTCGGGGATATACCGGAATCGAATCAGATTTCGTTGTTTGATTTTCAATAAAAAATGTTGTACAGGTTGAAGATAACTTTCAGAAATAAAAGGAAGAATAGCAAAAATCGGAAAAATATGTACAAATATTAATAAAATCAATTGACTTACAAAAATATTTTATTATTATAATAATATAAAATAGAAAAGCACTTTTATATGGCACAGAAATATAGCTGTATGGAAGTGCTTTTATCTCATATGCAGAGTGCAAAGTATCATCTTTTTATGAGAAAAATCTGCATGTAATAAATATTCCGTAGATAATATACTGCGAGGTGCCGAACAGTTACAAAGAAACAGTAAAAGGTGACAGAAAATGAGCAGACAAAAGAAAAAAGGATTTACTCTTGTAGAACTTGTGGTGGTACTGGTGATCATGACGGTCATCCTTGGTATCGCAATTCCATCGGTTTTGCACTATATGAAAATGGCAGAATTCCGAAAAAATGAGGAGAATGCGAAGACGGTGTATCTGGCTGCAGAGTCGAAGCTGACTTATTATCGCAGTTCCGGACAGTGGGAAGAGTTCAAAAAAGAAGTGATGAGCCAAGGAAAAGAAGCACCGTTTACAGATAGTAAACGGAAGGGAAAAATCTATGGAATCACGCTGGATAAAGAACATGACGGGGCATCGGCATCAAATAATGCAGTTCTGGGTCTTCTCGACGGATATACCTATGACAAAAGCATGCTGGATGCATCGATTGCCATCGAGATTGATATTGAGTCGGGAGAAGTTTACTCTGCGTTTTATGGAACCCGATGCAAGGGACTGAACTATGCAAGTCAGGATGGCAACGGTTATCTGACTATGGCAGACCGTGAATACAAGAGCCGCAAAGACAGGGTACTCGGATATTATTCCGTGGAAGATACAGTCAATGTTGTGGCATTGAAACCGACGAGGCTGAAGATGAATACGATTTCTCTGCTGAACGGTGAAGTCCTTTCTTTGAACTGGTCAAGTAATGTAGGAAACCGTCTGGATGTGGAATATGATATCCAGTTTTATCAGAAAAATGGAAAAGATAAGGAAGACAGTCTGCTGTTTTCCATGGCGGTAGCACCGGCACAGCTTCGAAGCGCAGGATGGGATACGGACAGTTCAAAAGCCAGGAATATGGTTCCGGTGGAATTGAAAGATGCGGAGGGAAAAAGTGCGGGTACCTGGTATTTTCCGATTACTTTACAGGACGGGAAATATGTGCTGACGCTGGATGCAATGATGTCTGCGGAGATACTGGGAGTGCTTTCTTCTTCACAGAATAAAGACGGAGAGCTGGATGCAACAACAAGTACAAGTATTCTGCGTCTGGCAAAAGTAGCAGAAAGTCTGAAAGAACAGCAGACCATCTATGCAAGCATCCAGGCAGTTCCTTATTATCAGCGGGGAAGTCAGTCAACAAATGAGTATCGTTCCAGTGAAAAAGTAACTTCTAATAGTTCCAATACATTGTACGGAGATGATTCGACAGAGAATAAAATCAAAGTAGCGTATTTTCGGCATCGGTCCAACATCCGTTATGAAGAGGAAGATACGAAAAAA
>ENA-OQHF01000084-OQHF01000084.1-human-gut-metagenome-genome-assembly--contig:-NODE-84-length-55602-cov-9.743146_pt1 | contig 55602 bp, 44 predicted proteins | sample MGYA00242559_ERZ504709 | MGnify/ENA primary metagenome ERZ504709 (study PRJEB26092, sample SAMD00036203) | human gut metagenome | host: Homo sapiens | study: EMG produced TPA metagenomics assembly of... | reverse complement strand
CGAAGCCGAACAGATACTGGTCAACATCCTTAAGGGAAAAGAAAAAATGTCAAGATCAGAAATTGAGAAAGCAGCAGAAATGGAAAAGAGTAAAGCAGTACGTACTCTGAACAGCCTGATTGAAAAGCAAATCTTGAAAAAAACAGGTGCAGGCAGAGGGGTCAGATACACCTTGAAATAGCAGAAAGCAATATAAGGATAAGATTCTGTTGGAATATATGGTATAGGTTTATTAAAAAGAAAGACTCCGGTCGCAATGACCGGAGCTTTCTTTTTAGGAATCTGTATTAATTACCCAAATGGATTATTTAACAGTAGCCTTTTTCAGGTTTGACCATGGGCTGAAGACTTTCTTTCTGTCTTCGGATGTTCTGTTGAATGCATGCATTCCAACTACCCATGTTCCCTTTGGTACGTTCTTGAATGTTGCTGTTACTGTACCTTCTTTGAGGTTCAGTTTCTTGTGATTGCCATACTGGTATGGACGTGTCTCACCGTTTTTTTTCTTGGAAGATGTTCCAAGTACTACATCGTAACCAGTTGCGGTTATTTTCGATGGTCAGACCTCTCCAGCTTATCCCAGACTGCTGTTTCAGATTTTAATTTATAATCAGGGTATGCATCTATTAGATCATTTTTTAATCCAGTAATGATCTGAGAGATGTATTGCTGATAGGATGTACAATTTTCAGGAAGTCTGCTGAAATCAATATAAATGAGGTCATATTGATTTAAATATTTTTGATATTTTTCAGATTCTGCAATTTTCAAATGGTCAAATATCAGCGAAGAATTCCATCTTTTACCAAGAAAAGCTCCCAGCATATTTGCCATGATCGTTTTACCAAACCTGCGAGGCCTTGTGATACATATATACTGTGTTTCTTCTTCCATACATCCCAATATGTCATTCAGGATACAGGTTTTATTAACAAAATATGTGGTCTCTGATATTTTTTATATCTTTTGTAGGGGAGAGGAATATTTAAAAACATTGCCAATTGTCCACCGCCTTTCAGAATGCTTCCTTTTATTGAAATATTATAGCATTCTTAGGACATACTTGCTATTGAAAGATTTCGACAATCGGTAACAAAGATAATTCTTTGTGATTTTACCCAAAATCTCATTTTTACCCGGATTAGGTGGCAGATTTTTCATCATCGGAACATTTTTACCCAAAAAGTGATAGTTCCTTACTTAGATTTCTCTGTTTTATAAAAATTTCAGGTTTATTTTATATGGAGCTTATTTTCTGACCGGTTCTTTCAGTGGTCAGACCCAAGTAACATTACTTTTTCTTAGGACTAAAATCATAATATCCATGGGCTTTGGCCATTCTCATAGCAGCTTCTTTGTCTTGCTTATTACCTTCTAGATATATTCGTTCAAGCGCATAGCGAGTTCTGTTATTGTATGTTTCTTCGCTTATTTCGTTTCGATCCCATTGATTTTGAGCGTTTTCTTTTTCATAATACCAACGTTTAACTGTCAACATTTATTTTTTACCTATTTTATTAAAATTTGTATTTTACAAATCCCTCTCAACCATATGGTCGGGAGGGATTTGGTTTAGGAATCTGTATTATTTACCCAAAGGATTATTTAACAGTAGCTGTTTTCAGGTTTGACCATGGGCTGAATACTTTGCTTCCATTTTCAGATGTTCTGTTGAATGCATGCATTCCAACTGTCCATGTTCCCTTTGGTACATTCTTGAATGTTGCTGTTACTGTACCTTCTTTAAGGTTCAGTACTTTGTGATCGCCATAGTGATATGGACGTGTCTCACCGTTTTCTTTCTTGGAAGATGTTCCAAGTACTACGTCGTAACCAGTTGCGTTTGCAGCTGCTTTGTATGTTACTTTGATAGTAGATCCGCTTACTTTTACGTCTGTGATAACCGGAGCATCTGGTGTGATTGCTGTTACAGAGAATGGATAAGCATTGGACCATTCACCAAATACTTTCTTACCGTTCTCATCACGTGTCCAAGCGTGGCAGTATGCATAGTACATACCCTGATCTACATATTTGAATGTAGTAGAAGTCTGTAGCTGATTCTTACTGATAGATGTATAATCTTTGTTTGTGATGCAATCACGGTCTGTAGAAATTACATAATCATAACCTGCAGCGCCGTCAGCTTCACCAGAAAGGATAACAGTTGCTTTGTTACCAACAACTTTAACATTGCTGATTACTGGAGCACCAACATTTTCAGATTTCTTTACAGATACTTTCTGGCTTCCTGTATAACTCTTGCTATCAGCTTTAGCTGTTACAGTAGCAGTTCCATCACCATTGTCTTTTACATCGTATTCTGTTGCTGGAACGATTACGCTACCATTAAGTACAGTAGTTGTTAATTTACCGTTTGTTTCGGAAATTTCAACTGTTGTATTAGCAATGTCTTTTTTAACAATCTTCCATGTTATATCAATAGTATATGTGTTTGTAGTGTCATTTACAACTGGATTGCTGAATACTCCAGTCCATTCACCTGTACCATTGCTCAGTTTATATCCATTTTTAAGCTTTAATGTAGCTTTTAATACTTTATTTGAAGCTGTAACATCTACATTGTTAGAAAGTCCTGTGAATTCATAATCAGTTCCTTCTACTAATGTTTTATCGCCAACCTTAATTATTACATTTGGTGTAACAGCTACACCACCAGCATATTCTGTGTCTGATACAGTAATATTTTTGCGACCTACAGTAACTCCTTCAATTGCGAAGTCCTGAGCTTTTGTATAAGTTACATCGCTTCCTTCAAATTTTGTAGAACCAGCATAGTTTCCAATACCTGTAACATAAACATATGCTTTTGGTCCGGTAATATTATTGAAATACTTGATTTCATAATCTTTACCTTCAACAAGATTCATAGTTCCATATTTAGCTACGCTTGGAACAAATTTAATGTCTTTAAATGTTTTTTCTGTTCCGTCATATCCAAATACATAATTTGTTTTGGTAAAGTCAATCTTATCACCGTTTTCATCAAATGCGTAGAATGTACCATTTAAGTAGGTGTTAGTAAGTGCTCTAGGAAGAATCTTAAATCCAACTTCTTTAGTTTCACCAACAAAGTTAGTATTTGTTTTTACTGGTGCTAATGTTACTGTTGCATCACCAACATTTACATTTACTTTAGAAGTTGTTGGGTATGTAATTGCAAAATCAGAAGCGCTCAACTCAACATCATTTAATGTAATTTTAAAATTAGAAGTTGTTGGCTTAATCTGACTTCCTGTATAGGTAAACGCTTCTTTTTCTGCGTCAGTAGTAGCTTTTGCTTCAACTTTAACATCACTCAGATTTGCTTTGTTAATTGTAAATTTAGCTGTCTGAGTTCCAGAATAATCACCTTTTCCTACAACAGTTACTGTAGCTTCACCAGCATTTTTGTTGTTAGAGCAGGACTGGATTTCGTAATCAATACCAGATGCCAGTTCTACACCATCAACTGTTAATTTTACAGTCGGTGTAATTGCTTTTCCAGTATAAGTATAAGATCCTACAACTTCAAGTTTTGCATTAGTATCAGCGATATCTTTGTTAGTTACAGTTGTTGTTTTGGAAGCAGTAACTTCAGTTGTACCAGTTGTATAGTTTTTGTTTTTGATATCTGTTTCTACTAATTTTGTAGTAATTGTTGCACCTACTGAAACAGGAGTTGTGCTTGAAGTATATGTTAATTTATATGCATCTGCCGGAACATCTTTTTTCTTTCCTGTAGCGCCTGCTTTAACAGTAACTTTTCCATCCATGTAGTCAGATGCGGTCTGAAGACTTCCATTGTACTGAACTTTTTCAGGAACAGTAATATCTGCAGCTTCGATTACTGCGGCATTAATTGCAAATGTACCAATTTTAACACGACCACTATAGTTTCCAGTACCTACAATGTAAACTTCTACGTCTTTTTTTGAAACAGCCTTAGCATTTGTGTTATCATTTACATACTCTACTTTGTAATCACTTGTAGATAAATTAACATTTGTAGTTCCACTAACAAATTTAACATCTTTAATATCTTTAGTGATTGCCTCACCAGTGTATGTTTCAGTTCCTAAATTTTCAGCAGAATTTGCTTGTTTATTTTTAGTTGTGCCAAGTGTATATCTTAATCCATCTACTGTAAGTTTATTTAATGTTACAGAAAGATTTACGGTTGTGTTTCCGATAACGTTTGTATTATCACCATTTACAGAAACAGATAAAGTTGTCGCACCACTTGCTAAAGTTGCTGGAGCAACAGTAATAGCAGAAGAAATATAAGATGTTACCTCTGTGTCGCCAATGTAGAAATGAATTGCATTCTTTACAGCTGTTGCATTAGATGCATCATCTTTTCCAATACTGTCAGTAACAATTTTGAAATCTGACATCTGATTAGCAACAACTTTAACTTTATCTGTTGTAACTTTTGTTACATTACCTGTATAATTGCTATTTGTTTTTTCATCTTTATCTAAGGAGTCTGTAGCAATGCTCAATGTGCTTTCAGTGCCAACAGCAGTTAATCCACTTCCAGTAACTGTATATACAGATGTTGGAAGAGTTTCTCCTGTTACGGTGTCTTTAACTGTTACATAATCAGAAGAGATTCTAGATTTTTCTGCATAAGAAACAGTATTTTTCTTTAATGTTAATTCTAATTTGTCTGGATTCAGAGTACGTTTGTTAATTATAAAAGGTGCTTTAATCTGTCCTGTATATCCTGCTTTGTCTACAGTAGCAACAACCTGAAGTGTTTTTCCAGCAGGTGTAGCATTTACAAGATCGTCTCCCTCATATGTATACTTAAAGTCATTATATGAAAGACCTGAAATACCAGCAATTGTAAATCCAGCAATCTGAGTATCACTAAATGCCACCTGTTTACCAGTATAAGCTACAGTTGCGCCACCAAGATTTAATGTCGCAGATGAAACATCTACACTCTTAATTTCAATGCCTTCAATTGTAGTTTTAAATCCAGCATTAGTACCCGTTCCTGTAATCTCTACAGATACAATATGACCAGCATCAGTAGATACAAAAGTAGCTGATGTTAATTTACTATTTAAATCAGCAACACTTGTAGCACTTCCAGTATAAGTTCCTGAATGACCAACAACTTCTTTGCCATCAATACGAACTTTATAATCAAAGTTTGCAACATCAGTGCTACCATCTTTAAGATTACCAGATACAGCCAAAGCGCCTGTCCAATTTGCTAATGTTAATTTAGGTGCAGTTGCAGTTGCAACATCTGTCACGTCAGTAGTATTTTCTACAACCGGAGCTTCTGTAGCATCATCAGAAAATGTTTCAGCAGCCGGAGCTTCAGTCTCAACGGCAGCATCAGTACCATCGCTGAACTCAGCAGCCCATACCGGCACATTAGAAGTAGCAAGCATTGCAACAACAAGTGACATACTTAATGTCTTCTTTGCCATGCCCTTCTTTGTGTTTTTAATCTTTGTCATGATTATAGTTCCCCTTTGGGTGGTGGACAGGTTGATTTTAGATTAAAAAGCACATTCTCTGATTAGAAATTCATTCACAACCCTGAAAAAATGGTTATTTATAACTGCCTTTTTCACGCATCAGAGTGGTATTTTTATAGTTATATGAACGTTTACAGCTGACAGAATGAGAAAAGAGAATAGATCAAACAATCGGACGCTGTACTTTTCAGATTTTTAATAATTTTTATATTTCCTTTCGTGGAAACAAAATAATAATTATGATATATTGATAACAGAAACAGGCAAAAAGGAGGTGCTGGATACGACGGAAAAAAATAAGATCAAACCGGATACCATACTGAAGAACTTCTGGAGAGACAATGGACATTTTGCGGATCTGTTCAATGCAGTATTTTTTAACGGGGAACAGGTGTTGAAGCCGCAGGATCTTACAGAAGCAGATACGGATGTTTCCTCCATGCTGAAATTTAACGGTCATGCAGAAACAATACAGAAGATCCTGGATGTTGTAAAGAAGACGGCATATGGTGTGGATTTTGTACTCTGGGGACTGGAAAATCAGGCAAAGATCCATTATGCGATGCCGCTGCGACATATGGTCGGAGATGCGTTCTCTTACATGAAAGAATATGATGAGATCGCAGCAGTAAATAAGAAAAACGGGGATTTCCATTCATCGGATGAATTCCTGTCAGGTTTTAAGAAGACTGACCGGTTACATCCGGTGATCAGTCTGTGTGTATACTATGGAGAAAGTGAATGGGATGGTCCGTCTTCCCTGAAGGATATGCTGGAGATCCCCGAAAAGATAGAACCACTGGTATCTGATTACCGTATGAACCTGGTACAGGTAAGATCAAGTGGAGAGCTGTGTTTCAGTGATCCGGATGTAAATATGGTGTTTGACGTGAGCCGTTTGATCTATGCCAGGGATTATACGAAGATTAATGAAGTTTACAGGGATCATAATATTCCGGCAGATCTTGGACTTGTGATAGGAGCCATTACAGAATCACAGAAGCTGATTGACCATGCTTTGGAATCGGAGCAGAAGGGAGGGCAGATCAATATGTGTAATGCATTGGAAGAGTTAAGACAAGAAGGTGTTGAAGAAGGTCGACAGGAAGGTCGACAGGAGGGCCGTCAGGAAGGCCGTCAGGAAGGCAGATGGGAAGGTATCCTTGAAGGCATTCGTGCGACTGTAAGGACCTGCAGGAATTTTAATATCAGTGAGGCAGATACAATCAGAAATATCATGAATGAATTTTCCCTGTCACAGGAAGAGGCTGTCAATTATGTAAAAAATACTGGTAAATGGAAAACTCTATCAGGAAGAGCCTTTGGTCCATCTGGTCCGAGGCTCTTTACTTATGTCAGAGTAAAATATAATACCCACAATAAATCGGAACCCGGGCACAAAACATAAAAATAGTATTATACCCGTTCGGGATGATTTAATATGGAAATATATAAATTATACCCGAACGGGATTTTTGTATATAATTCACTTGAAATCATACCCGAACGGGATTAATATGTTTAATATGAGTACAATTGGAGATTATATTAAAAAAGAAAGGAAAAAAAGCAGGGCTGACGCAGGAGGATTTTGCAATCCGTTCCGGACTTGGACTTCGTTTTGTAAGGGAATTGGAACAGGGAAAAGAAACGGTGCGTCTGGACAAAGTGAATCAGGCACTGGCAATGTTTGGGAAAGAAGCTGTACCAGGAAAAAAGGAGGATTAGCAGGTGGAGTCAGAATATAGAAAGGGATATGTATATAGTGAATTAAAAACTTTATCCTCACACGACTGAAGTCGCGTGCTTCCAGACGCTTTAGGCGTCAGACTAAATATCGGCGGATACGCCTGTAACTTAGGTCAGCGCAGTTATGCGCATTTTTCCATGCCAGATATGGCAGGTTCCCACATTGCAGGTAGTCCACTGTATATCTGCCTGCATTTATGCTGCCTTTAAGATTTCCATTTGTAAATGAAGTTCTTTCAGATCTGCATAAACACATGAGGTTCTACGCTTTACCGGAGGGACTTTTGCCTCCAGCAAAGACCTTTCCGTTACCGGAAGGGATTTTAAAAGTTCTCTGATAAAATATCTTGCTCCGATATTATACGATGCCGACAGGTCACAGTTATATCTTTTTCCTGTCTGGAATACACAAAGACTGTGATTTTTCAGGTCACGGGACACACTTCCGGAGCCATCGTATGCAAGCCTGCTCGTATTCCATGCGCAGACTCTGGATACCCGCATTCCTTTTCTGTGTGCCTGATGCTCACAGCGTTTCTGGATATCCCGTTTTCTCCACAGATGCAGTTTCTGTTTTTTCTTTCCGGATATCTTTCCCTGCATTTCCAGATACTCGAATACGATCACATCTGCATGGTTCTCTTCTGCATTTTTTACGATCGCACCTGCAATTTTTCTTCCCAGCTCTATGTTCAGGCGTTTCGTATATGCCCATCTTCCCCGTGACTGCGCAGAGCTGTGTTCCCTCTGGAATCTTCGGATCCGGCCCAGTGTGCGGTACATCCGGTCTTTTTCACTGGGATGATTGATAAATTTTCTCCCCAGGACAGTTCCGTCTGCCCGCATAATGGTACAGACCGCATCGGTATTGATTCCCAAGTCCACACTACAGATGATCTGTTCTTTTACCGGTGTCTTCGTAAGTGTCACTTCTTCCGTATAAGAAAAACGCAGGAAATATTTATGGTGCCTTTTCTCCAGTGTCGGGGCTGATGCCTTTTTCCCCGACCAGTTCTTGCGCAGATATTCCATATCTGTGTGATTTAAATGCACACAAAACCATTTCCAATCATGGCCATCATACAGTTTCAGGTATGCTTCGTCTTTTCCTTCTTTTTCCTCTCTGTACATGACATCACGATAAAAAACAGGCATGGCATGATTCTCATACGCCAGTCTGGGTTTCCCTGCTTTTTCTCCTGACTTTTCCCACAGATCCATCCGTGTTTCGTAAGAAGATACACTTCCCAATGCATGCTGGATTGCGGCTCGCCTCAGGTAGGACGGCATCTTCGGAAAGCGAAGATCAAAATCAAAGCGTGCAGGATTCTTTTTTGTAGTATGCACCAGATGCTCTGCAGCATTAAACCGCCTTTTGGCATCCGGTATCTCTGCCAGTTCTTCCCACACCTGCTCATATATTTCTGTCAGGTAACTGACCGCAGACCGGTAGATTTCCAGTGTCTGGCGGATTGGGATATTCTGTTTTCGTAATTCTACGCCATAGCTGGATACGGTCTGCATCTCTTTTCCTCCAACAAATCATTTCTTCTGTCAGGCTTTTTTCCTTTTGTCCTTCGATGTAGGCAAGCACCTGGTCTCTGCTCCTGTCACTGACCGTTATGGCACAGTAAGACGGATTCCACAGATGCCCACCCCACAGTTCCTTTTTTAACTCCGGATACGCAAGAAACATCTGGCGTGCAAGATTTCCTTTCATGATCTTGATCATATCTGAAATATAAAACTGAGGTTTACAGTCCACAAGCAGATGGATATGATCCGGCATCACCTCCATTGCCAGGATCTGAAATTTATATTCTTCTGCAAGATTCTGTAACATTTCTTTGCATTCTGTATCGATTCCGTTTTTTAAAACCTTTTTTCTGTATTTTGTACACCAGACAAGATGATACTGCAAGGAATAGACATATCCCCTACCATATGAAAGTTTGTTTTTATCTATATTAAATATATCTTTTCCCATATAAATATTATACCATATGTATTGGTTTATGTAAACATTTGTTCTGTTGTTTTGTAAAAAAAATTTGCGCGTCTAACTCATCACTGGAAGTAACGAGAATGCGACGCGCAGTTATTCAAAATCATTTTTCCGGAATTATTGCAGAAACTGAAGAAGGGTATATTTTTACTTATGACCAGGATTATCTGGACAGAGAAGATGCAGTGGCAGTAAGCCTGACACTTCCATTACGTCAGGAGCCTTATGAAACAACTATATTGTTTCCTTTTTTTGACGGACTGATTCCAGAAGGATGGCTTCTGGGGGTGGTCAGCCGAAACTGGAAAATCAACCAGAAAGACCGGTTTGGATTACTGTTATCTGCCTGCAGAGACTGCATTGGCGATGTTTGTATCAGGAGAGAAAAGGTATGAAATGCTTGTGTTGTGGAAAGCCAATAACAAATAGTGCAACGAATGTGGAAAAAGAATGGTGCTGGCATAAAAAGTGTGTAAAGAGATTTTTTCAGACAGATGAATTACCAATCTTGGATATTACGAAAGAGCAACTGGAAATCCTGGCAACTGAAACAGTAAATGAGGGACTTACTGTGCCGGGAGTTCAGAAAAAGCTTTCCCTGCATTTATCAACAGATCTTAATGCAAGACTTACAATTGTGGACTATCCGACAGGATATATCCTGAAGCCGCAGACGGAAGAATTTGATAATATGCCGGAATTTGAGAATCTGGCAATGCGTCTCGCAGAAATTATGGGAATCCAGATGGTTCCCCATGCTCTTATAAAAATGAATGATAAATACGCGTATATTACTAAAAGGATAGACCGGGAAATATCAGAAAAAGAGACCAAACTATATGCCATGGAAGATTTCTGCCAGCTGTCTTACAGGCTGACACAGGATAAATATAAAGGTTCTTATGAACAATGCGGAAGAATCATAAAAAAATGTTCTGCAACACCGGGATTAGACCTATCAGAGCTGTTTCTGCGTGTTGTTGGATCTTTCGTTATGGGAAATTCAGATATGCATTTGAAAAACTTTTCGCTAAAGGAAACGGAGCCTGGTAGCAGAAATTTCCAATTATCAAAAGCATACGATATGCTTCCTGTTAATGTGATCATGCCAGAAGATAAAGAACAGCTGGCACTCACAATAAATGGCAAAAAACGTAATATTCATAAGAAAGAATTTCGGATACTGGCAGAATCCTGTGGGATTCCATTAAATTCTGCGGAACGTATGATGAAAAAAGTATGCTCATTAAAGGCAAAACTTTTTACACAGATAGAAGAATCTTGCCTGTCAGCAGAGCAAAAAGAGCAAATGGAGGAACTTATTTCAAAAAGGCTTGATATTTTGAGTTAGATAAACAGCTTATTGACCATGCTTTAAGATCAGAACAGGAAGGAGGACCGATGAATATGTGTAATGCGTTGGAAGAATTAAGACGCGAAGGGGTGCTTGAGGGTCAGCGTGAGGGACGGCTTGAGGGACGACTTGAGGGAATCCGTGCAACGATAGGAATCTGCAAAAAATTCAGCATTAGTGAGGAGGATATAATCAGAAATATTATGGAAGAATTTTCCTTATCACAGGAAGAAGCCTCTGGTTATGTAAAAAATATTAGTAGATTCTAAAAAGAATGGCTCCAGTTAACTACGCCTTAGTCAAAAAAGACTTCGGCCTCAGTGATCGGAGCCTTCTTTTGTGCTCCTGGCGGCGCACGAAGGAAATAAGCCCGCCAAAAGGCGAGCTTACTTAAAGTGCTTATTTATAGGCTGTCGCTGAACTACGTTTTCAGGACAGCCCCTTATATGATGATCATCAGCCGCTTGATCGAGCAGGATCATTATTTTGACAATACTTCAACTTTACAGAAATGTTCCTTGGTTTCTTTATCATAGCTGATTCCGACACCCAGGACTTCGCCCGTATATTTGCGGGTTTCTCCTGATTTTCCCTGAAAACGCAGCAGATAATCTTTTTCTCTGATCTGTAGCAGGGCATCTTCGGGAGAGTGGTCTACTTTTAATTCGAGGATAATACAGGTGTCCGTAAGATTCCATGGGTAAAAAATAAAATCAACAAATCCTTTTCCTGCTTTATCTTCACGTTCAATACGATACTTATTTCTTGCAGAAAGATATACCAGATTGACAATAGCAGAGAGTTCTACTTCATTATTATATGAGAGAATCGGGGATTCTGTATTATGTGCATACTGCAGGATCTCGGACATTTTCTGCGTGTCACGGGATAAAGTAGCCTTGAGCATCTGGTCTGAAATCTTAGCCAGCTGGTATACATATCCAAGACTTTCCTCATTCTGCAGAAGTTCTTCATATTTGAACATCAATTCTCTGTTAGGAATAAAAACTTTTCCGCCAGAATAAGTAAGCAGCCCATATACAACCATAGCTGAATAGATCTGATCCCGGCTTTTTAATTCCATTGCCGATGCAGCAAATTCATCTATTTTGGCATCAACGCCTTCTCCGGTAATCATCAATGCCAGGTCATTTTTTATATGGTCAATGTCATTGCGGATATAGTAAAAAATCTCATCATAAGGTCCGGAACTGGTCCAGTAATTGGATAACTGGTTAAAACGCAGTGCCATCACTACGGATCTTGGATTATACAGGCGTTTTCCTGAAGCAGTGAAATATCCATCATACCAGTTCTGCAGACCGTTGCGTGGTACCTGAAGTTTTTTGCATAAATGTGTGTACTTTTCATATAGAACATCTACCTCTTCGTCTGTAAAGCCAAAATATTCGCTGAAAGCTTCCATTGAAGTCATTTTAAATTCCATAAACATGTTCAGTTCAGAGCCACTGGAATATTTGGAAATCGGCAGGATACCGGTAATATATGCCAGTGCTGTATAGTCCTGATCTTTCAGCAGAGTTTTGAGAAAAAGTATATACTCTGCTTTTTCCTTTTCAGTAATAAATGGAAGATGAAATACGGCATCCCATTCATCCATGATGAAAACAAACTGTCGGTCTGTCTGCTCTGAAATTTGGGAAAGTATGTCCCAGAGCGCATATATGGAGTCTGTCTGATATTCCGGATATGCTTCCGCCAGATCGTTCTTCAAACCTGTAATGATACGGTCAATATATTGTCTGTAAGATGTGCAGTTTTCCGGAAGTCTGCTGAAATCGATATAAATGATATCATACTGATTTAAATACTGATGGTATTCAGGTGAATCTGCAATTTTTAAATGATCAAATATCTGCGAAGCATCCCAGACCCTTCCAAAGAAGGCTCCCAGCATATTTGCCATGATCGTTTTTCCGAATCTGCGCGGTCTTGTAATGCAGATATACTGTGTTTCTTCTTCCATGCATCCAAATATGTCATTCAGAATAAGGGATTTATCTACAAAATATGTTGTTTCTGAAATCTTCTTATATCTTTTGTACGGAAGAGGAGTATTTAAAAACATTGCCATATCAGTTACCGCCTTTCAGATTTTTTGCTTTAGAGATATTATAGCATTCTTATGAAAGACTTGCCAGATGGAAGAGGCGGAAAGATTATTACAATAAGATGGACAATGACATCCCGGAAAATCAGCAAGATAGAAAAATTGCAGTGTCTGCTATCAAACATCTTGATCAATCAAAAAAGAGAAAAAATATTTTGATTGCAGTTGTTTCTCTTTTTAAAGAAAATTGGCTTTATGAAAAATTTAGCCTTTTTTATTTGGAAATTAGATACATAATATTTAAATATAGGTGGGATTAATATGTGTGATGTAAAAAAATATGAAAAAATATATGAAGAAATAAAGTGTCTGGAACCTGAAGATACATTGCAACTTACATTAGAAGCTGATTCAGAAGAGCAGAGGGAATTTTATCAGATGGTAGGTGATTTTTTACTTCAAAAAAGGCAAAAACAAGTAATTGCGAGGAATTTATTTTAAAAGAAAAAATATATCGTTCTGGGTGGAGTTAATGGAGCTGGTAAATCTAATTAGTGACAAACTGAGAAATCAGCAACAGTAAATATCCTTGTTTTGAATTACAATAATTATTGTATAAAGTTTTCATCGCAAGTTAATTTTACCACAAAAATAGAACCATTCGCATGAACGAATGGTTCTATTTCTTTTAGGGACTTATTTCACAGACCCTTTCTTTTTAGGAATCTGTGAGTATGTAAATAAATTGTTTATTAACAATACCTGAAAGTTATCGATATGTGTGACTCTTAATAAATTATTTCTTTACATAGATTTCGATTTTTTTAGTTTTGACAGAGCAGGAACCTGTTGTTACCATTTTGTATCCTGCTGGTACCGGAACTTCACTGGCTTTAATAGATGTAGCTTTTTTATCGACAACGATTTCTCCAGTAGCAACAATTTTGTTTGTTTTTGCTAATCTATAAATAACTTTAATTGTTTTTCCTAATTTTTTAACCTCAACAGTTACTGTATTATTTTTGGAAATTTTTAATTTGGAACCAGTTGTTACAATCTGATATCTGTCTGGTGCTGTGATTCTGCTCATATTAACATATTTGGCAGTAGCTACTACAGAAAGTTTCTTACTGCTGACAACTTTACCAGATTCTTTAAAAATAACAGTTACAGATTTTTTATTCTGGTCTACAGTAATATAAACTTTGTTATTTTGGGAAATTTTAATGTCACCAACGATGCCAATTGTATATCCATCTGGTGCTGTTAATTTGCCAGTGTTAATATAAGTAGCATCTTTATCAACAGTCATAGGAGCTGTCTTGATGACATTTCCTTTTCTATCCTGATATACAACAGTAATTCCTTTTGTTGTAACTGCTTTACGAACAGCAGCGTATACATAACCATCATTGATTGCAAGATCACCAGCTAATACCAATTCATAGCCTTCTGGTGCTGTAAGTTTGCTGGTATTTACAGATGTAGCATCTTTATCAACAGTGAGCTCCACTTCTGCAATCTGTTTTTCTTCTTCTTCAGAATAGTAGTTGATTTTTACAGTTTTAGTAGTAGCTACTTTGCGAACAGCAGCGTATACATAACCATCATTGATTGCAAGATCGCCAGATAATACCAATTCATAACCTTCTGGTGCTGTAAGAGAACTTGCGTTTACAGATGTGGCATCTGCAGGAACTTGCATCGGTTCTTCTTTAACCTGTGTATTTGCCTCTTCATCATAGAAATTAATATATATAGTTTTTTGAGCTGCTACATTAGCACTATCAACATCAGCAGAATCAAAAGCTTCTGGTGAGGTATCAGTTCCATCAGAGAATACGCTGACGTCAGAAGCTGCTACAGGTACAACGCTGGTTCCTGCTACGCAGGCAGCGAGCATTAAAGCCATAATTTTTTTTCTACGTTCTTTTAATCCCATATTCTTTTTCTCCTTCATTATCTGGAAAACATATTTCTTTTGCATTGCAAGAATGGGGCATAATCATGAATTATGCCCCGTCTTGCCTGTTGGAATCTTATATAAAATTACCCAAATGGATTATTTTACAGTGATCTTTTTAAGATTGGACCATGGGCTGAATACTTTCCTGCCGTTTTCGGAAGTTCTGTTGAATGCATGCATTCCTACTGTCCAGCTTCCTTTTGGTACATTCTTAAATGTAGCTGTTACTGTACCTTCTTTGAGGTTCAGGATCTTGTGATCGCCATAGTGGTATGGACGAGTCTCGCCGTTTTCTTTCTTGGAGGATGTTCCAAGTACTACGTCGTATCCTGTTGCATTAGCAGCTGCTTTATATGTTACTTTTACAGTTGTTCCGCTTACATTTACGCTTGTGATGATCGGAGCATCCGGTGTGATTGCAGATACAACGAATGGATATGCATTTGACCAGTCGCTGAATACTTTCTTACCGTTTTCATCACGTTTCCAAGCATGGCAGTATGCATAATATGTTTCCTGCTGTACATACTTAAATGTAGTAGATGTACTAACCTGATTCTTGTTTACAGAAGTATAATCTTTATTTGTGATGCAGTCACGATCTGTAGAGATTACATAATCGTAACCAGCAGCACCTTCAGAATCACCGGAAAGGATGACTGTTGCTTGGTTTCCAGTAACATTTACTTTAGTGATCATCGGAGCATCCGGTTTTTCATCTTCTGCTTTTCCGTCTGCAACTACTGTCTTGGATCCTGTGTAGTTTTTGGATGTGCTGTTTGCTTTTACTGTATATGTTCCGTCAGTGTTCTTTTCAGAAGTATATTCTGTAGCCGGAACTGGGAGATATCCATTTAATACAGTTGTAACGCCATCTTTTACAGTTACAGTACAATCGTTGATGTTCTTCTTATCAACGCCCCATGTTAAGTTTGCTCTGGAATAAGCTGTACTGTCAACATCGTCTGTATCGAATGTTGCAACACCAGACTCTGTGTATCCGTTGATACCTTTGATTTCTACGCCGTAGATGTCTCCAACTGTTACATCGATAGGAGTTACAGTATTGCCATCTTTGTCGATTAATCTAAGTGTATAATCTTTGCCTTCAACTAATGTGCTTCCGCCAATCTGAATCAGTACTTCAGGTTTAACCGGAAGACCAGCTGCGTATGTAGCATTTTTAACACTTACATTCTTAGCAACAAATTCAACAGATTTGATTGTAAACGGGATATAAGCAACAACACCATTGATAATTGTTCCGTCAGAAGTAACAATTGTCTTGGTTCCTGCAAATCCTGTTCCTTCTTTAGCTACTGCATAGATATAACCAATGTTTTCTTTTCCTGCAGTTACTTTCTTACCTGTGATATTATCAGCGTATTTAATCTCGAAATCACTTTCTTTTGCAGTTGTCTTTACGCCATCATCAGTAACTTTTCTGATATTGCTTAATAATGCTTTTGCAAAAGTATGCTCATTTCCATCAAATGTGAATGCAGTCTGGCTGTTATGAACTACGCCGTTTACATTTCCATCAGCATCTTTATCTACATCTGCTGTATAAGCGTCTGTTACGTCAAATCCTTTGCTGTCATAAACGTTAAGAGTAGCTTCTACTTTTTCTTTTACGATATTGAAGCTTGCTGTGATGTTAGAACCTGTGAAGTTCTTGTTTCCATCTAATGGTTTCAGAACAACTGTTCCGACTCCGGCTTCAACGTTTTCGCCATAAGAAACGATTTCAAACTGGTTGGATACATCGTTTCCGTTTAATGTTGCTGTAAATTTACGAGGTCTTACCTGTTTTCCAGTGTAATCCTGATCAGCGATGGATACTTTTACATCTGCTGTGTTTGCAGCTGTGATTGTAAATGTTCCAGTTGCTTTTCCTGAATAGAAGTAGTTGTATCCCTGTACAGTGATTGTTCCAGTACCAACATTTACAGCATTGCTGATGCTTACTTCCTCATATTCAGCATCTTTATCGTTAACTTCACCCTTCTTGTAAAGAGCAATAGCACCGTCAAGCACTGCATAAGTAGGCTGGATCTTTCCACCTGTGTAAGTATAAGTAGAAGGTGTTGCAACAACCATAGCGTCTGTTAATTTCTTAGGTACGATTTCTGTCTTACCGCTTGCTGTAACAGTTCTTGTTTTGCCGTTTGTTGTTTTTAAAATATAGTTTGTGTTTGTAACAGTAACTTCTGTAATGATGTTGTTAAACAAGCCATTAGCGATATCTTTGTTTTCATATTCATATTTAACTGTGAAATCGCTGTCTGTGAGAGTTTTTTCTACTTTTTTGCCTTTTGCTACAACTGTTACAGGAAGTTTATATTCGCCTGCTTCTGTAAGTGCTTTATTAATAGAAACATCATCCGGTACAGTTACATAATCAGCTTCAACTACCAGTGGTTTGATTAAGAACGGAATAGATGCTGTCTGATCTTTGTATGTTCCGCTTGTAATCTTGATGTTAACGTAAGCGTTTGCTACTGGATTGTAATTTCCGTCATATACAGTTGTTGCATTTACGTTGTTTGTATATCCTGTGATTTCGTATCCGTCTGTTCCAAGATCTTCTGTTTTGGGGTTACCCTGTGCGTTGAAATACTGAATAACCAGTTCTCCTAAATCGCTCTTGGAAGGTTTGATCTCATCGCCTGTATAATCTGTTGTATACTGTGTTTTTGCAGATACAGCATTTAATGCAGCTGCAGTAGCAACAACAGTGAATGTCTGCTCACCTGTGCAGTTTCCACCGTCTTTTGCACGTACTGTAACAGTATATGTACTTCCGTTTTTAAACTGTTTAGCGTCTGTACCATCAGCATTTTTTACAATAAGTGTATATTCTTTGCTGGAGTTTTTAATTACAGAAAGGTCTGAGCCTTCTACACCTGTAAATGTCAGATAATCAGCTAATTTGCTTACAGCAATATCTGTTGGAATCTGTCCACTTAAAGTGTTAACAGTAATCTTTGTTCCTGCTGTAGAGAGGTCACGTTTTGCAACGTTAACAGTCTCATTTGTTGTGTAATATTCATCTGCACCTGTAAAATTCTTTAATTTTGTTTTGTCAACATATACAACAACGGGGTAATCACCTACTTTTGTATATTCAACCTGAGCAGTTGTAACTGCAGCAGATAAATCAGCACCGCTTAATTTTCCATCAGCGCCTTTATTACTGGAAGCAGATTCTTTTAATGTAATGTTATCTTTGGAAATCTTAATAGCCTTACCTGTATACTGATAGGACTGTCCTTTTGTTGCTGTTGCAAGGATATCTCCTTTTGCATATGCTTTTGCTGTAACGTTACCGATTACACGTTCAGCACTGCCTGTGTAAGCAGAGTCTTCTTTTGCTGTTACAGTAAGTTTGAATTCTTCTTTATTATTAGTTGCATTAGTTACAGATGTTTCATAAGCATCAGCAGCTACATTTGCATTTTCAGAATCCAGAACAGTAAGTGCAACGCCGTCAGCTTCAGTAATAGTCTGAGCAAAACCGTTGTATGCTTTTGTTGTGGTTGCAGGTGTAGCAGTCACAGAATTTAAAGATCTCTTTTCTACAGCTACAGAAATACCTGTGTTAATATCATAAAGAGTCTGCTGATTGCTGTCTACATCGTAAACATAAAGGGTTAATGTTTTTCCAGCCATGTCAGCTGTTGTATTTAAACTCATATCAGCTGCATCGTCTACTTTTCCGTTAGAAGATGCATATGCAATACCTTTTTCGTCAACCCAACGATACTGCCATCCACCTTCTACTTCTGATCCGTCAGTTTTAGTTACAGTACCACTGATAACAGATGCTCCTCCCCAAACAACTTTTTTGCTGTCTGCAGATAAGTTAAGAGTAATATCAGCTTCATTTACCATTACAGATGCTGGAGCTGCGTCTTCTGTATCGTCAACAACAGGAGCTTCTGCAGCGAACGCATCTGCTTCAGTAGCTACGGAAGCGTCAGTACCATCACTGAACTCAGCAGCCCAAACCGGCACATTAGAGGTTGCCAGCATTGCAACGACGAGAGACATACTTAAGGTTTTCTTAGCCATGCCTTTCTTCGTGTTTTTAATCTTTGTCATGATTATAGTTCCCCTTTGGGTGGTGGACAGATTGATTTTGTGGAAAAAAATTGTTTTGAGCAGAGCAATATAGAAATAAAAGTTAAAATGAAATGATTTATAACTGTACTATTTACGCATAATATTTATTATTTCACAATTATACAATTACGTTAGCTGTTGATCGGCGGAATTATATTTGATGATTATATAAATCGTTGCATTCTATATGAAACGAAAAAAGAAATCGTTGCATTTAGATTGGAACGATTTTATACTATATATTACAAATCAATATTGGGTTTCAAAGGATTGAAAATGTGGAGGAAAATGTATCATGAGGGAAAGCAGAACATTGGAATATAAGGAAAATCTGTCATCTAACACGTTTCTGAAAACGATCAGTGCCTATGCTAATTATGGCGAAGGAAAGATTATATTTGGAATCAATGATCAGGGGAACGTCATCGGCATAACAGATCCAGTGAACGGATGCCTGAATCTGGAGAATAAGATCAACGACAGTCTCAGTCCTGTGCCGGAGTTCCGTCTGGAGATACAGGAGAATACGATCGTGCTCACTGTTTATGAAGGCAGGTATAAGCCTTATCTCTATAAAGGTAAAGCTTATAAAAGAAATGATTCTTCTACAGTTGAAGTGGATCGTCTGGAATATAACCGGTTGATCCTGGAGGGCTGTAATCAGACTTTTGAGGAGATCACTTCATTCAATCAGCAGCTTACTTTTGCTAAATTGGAAACAGAATTTATCCGGGTGATGGGCATTGAGAAGATCAATAAAGATATTTTAAAAACTCTTGAACTGTATTCTGATCAGAGTGGGTTCAATAATGCAGCTGCACTTCTTGCTGATGATAATCAGTTTACGGGAATAGATATCATACGTTTTGGTGATACCATAGATGAGATCATGGACAGGGAATCACTGGAAAATATTTCCATACTTTCTCAGTTGGAAAAAACACTTCAGATGTTCCGAAAGTATTATCAGTATGAAAAAATAGAGGGAGCCGAAAGGAAATGTATTGACAAAATCCCGGAAAAAGCCTTCAGGGAAGCAATAGCCAATGCTCTGATCCATCGAATGTGGGATATCCCGGCATCTATAAAAGTCAGTATGTATGCGGACAGGATTGAGATCAGTTCTCCGGGAGGGCTTCCTGCCGGAATCAGCGAAGAGGAATACCTGAATGGTCAGATATCCATACTCAGAAATCCTATTATCGGAAATGTGTTCTTCCGGCTGAAATATATTGAGAAATTTGGAACCGGAATCATGAGGATCAATCATGCTTACAGGAACGCACTGATAAAACCATCGTATCAGTGTTTTTCTAATTCTATCAAAGTAATTCTTCCTGTTATAAGGGAAAACTATGACCTGAACGAAGCCGAACAGATACTGGTCAACATCCTTAAGGGAAAAGAAAAAATGTCAAGATCAGAAATTGAGAAAGCAGCAGAAATGGAAAAGAGTAAAGCAGTACGTACTCTGAACAGCCTGATTGAAAAGAAAATCCTGAAAAAAACAGGTGCAGGCAGGGGAGTCAGATACACCTTAAAATAGCAGAAAGCAATATAAGGATAAGATTCTGTTAGAATATATGGTATAGGTTTATTAAAAAGAAAGACTCCGATCGCAATGACCGGAGCCGATCCTGGATGTTGTAAAGAAGACGGCATATGGTGTGGACTTTGTTCTCTGGAGACTGGAAAATCAGGCAAAGATCCATTATGCGATGCCGCTGCGTCATATGGCCGGAGTCTGCTTTTGCCTGTTGTATCTGCCACGTTCTATATGCAAAATACCGCATATAAAGGCACGATCTGATAAGCTTCTTTTTGCCTGAAGTCTTCGGTAGAGATTAAATACATTTGCGTGGGTGCAGGAGAGAGAGAAGATTTATTCAGCTGCATAAGGTTCCTGCACTTCTGATGTGGGGTGGTGCGGTAGTCTATGGCAATAAAATGATTGTTTTTGGACAGTAAAAAGGGAACTTCCGCCTGGTTGCCGCTGGACCAGTAGGAGAGGGTATAGCCATTCCGGATAAAGTGCTGTGCCAGAAAGGTTTCGATACAGGCTGTACCGGCGGTGGTTTCTTCTCCTGACAGAAGCTGGAAGGCAGGGATTTTTAGTATGCATGAGCATAATCCGGTGTCAACAGGATACAGATGTAAGGAGGTTTCCGAAGGTTTGCTGCAGACAGCTGTCTGGCAGGGAATGGCAAGTCCGGCGCTGATCAGCCACTGCAGGGGTTCATGGTAGACTTTGGCAGTAGCACCTTTGGCAATGCGGGTGTACTGGAATTTACGGCTGGTTCTGCCGAGCTGTGCAGGGATCGAGAGCCAGGCATTGCGGCAGTGGCGGGCGGTTCCTTTTGGAGCCAGAGCAGTAATATCGCTGAGAAAAAGATTAAGGAGCTTTTGCTGGGTGTCAGGTACCAGCAGGAGCTTCTTTTCTTTTTTGTATTCCATAATGGCAGCAGGCATTCCGCCGATGATCAGATAGAGATGGAACTGTGACAGGGCTTTTTCGTGGAGTTTCTTTCCCATTGGGCTGAAATCGGAGAAATGATTGCGGATTTCTCTTGTAAGGGCAAACTCAGCATTGGCCCACAGAAATTCTTCAAAATCCAGTGGATACAGAGTCAGGATATCAAAGTCGTGGACGGAGAAAGAATCAGAGTTAACCACACCTTTATAGATAGAGGCAATGTGATATTGTGGAAAGTCCAGGGCAATAGAGGTAAGAAGTGTGGAAATCTGAGGAATGCACTGGATATTGTCAAGAATCAGAAGGGAAGAGGCAGGGCGCAGTGGTTTTCCTGCACAGGTTTCCAGAAAAAGCAGTACTTCCTGTGGATCATGTGGAACAGACAGATAGTCTGCAGCAGAGCGGTCTGTTTCCAGATTGATGTAGAGTGTATGTTCGTATTGCTTATTTCCGAAGTCCATAAGCAGCCAGGTCTTGCCTGTCTGGTGAAGTCCCTGGAGGATTAAAGGTTTGCGGCCGGGATTTTTTTTCCAGTATATCAGGGAATCGGTACATTTTCTTCTCATATGGGAAATCTCCTTTTAGTCGGTGGCACAGGTATAGAGTGAACGGTAACGGTACAGGACAGTTATAAATGATCAGCAGAGGAACGAGTTGATTGTAGAGGAATGTTTATGACATCATTATACAATGAAAATGTCGGAAAAATCTATACATAAAGATAGAAAAAAGTCGATTTACACATTTTTAAATATTTGTTATCGTAATTGTATAGACAAAATGTAATCGCTCAGGTTTTTCTTCCCGGAGGAGGAATTGTTGAATGGTTACAGTGCCGGTTACTGTTTATTCTGTGCATTGCAAGACGTGTTGCGGAATGCAGGGTGAACGGTAACAACATTGCCTGGCAAAACAACAATTATTTCATTTCACAAAGGAGGATCCCTATGAAGAGAATCAATGCAATCTACGCAAGGCAGTCAGTGGACAGAGCAGACAGTATTTCTATTGAAAGTCAGATCGAGTTCTGCAAGTACGAGTTAAAGGGTGGAAGTTTCAAAGAGTACAAGGATAAGGGTTACAGCGGCAAGAATACAGTCAGACCACAGCTTCAGCAGCTTCTGACAGATATCCGCAGAGGGGAAGTGGAGAAAGTGATCGTGTATAAGCTGGACCGGATCAGCCGTTCTATTCTGGATTTTTCCAATATGATGAATCTGTTTCAGCAGTATCAGGTGGAATTTGTCTCTTCTACAGAGAAATTTGATACTTCGACACCTATGGGACGGGCAATGTTAAATATCTGCATTGTGTTTGCGCAGTTGGAACGTGAGACTATTCAGAAGCGTGTCAGCGACGCATATTATTCCAGAAGTCAGAAAGGTTTTCGCATGGGCGGAAAGCCTCCTTATGGTTATCGGCTAGAGGAGATCCTGATGGAAGGAATCCATACAAAGAAGCTTGTGGAAGAACCCGGGGAAGCGGCAATTGTGCGGGAAATTTTTGATATGTACGAACAACCGGACACTTCTTATGGGGATATCACCAGATATTATGCGGAAAAGGGAGTGCAGTTCTACGGAAAGGAACTGATACGTTCCATGCTGGCCCAGCTTTTGAGAAATCCGGTATATGTGCGGGCTGATATGGATGTGTACCGTTTTTTCAGGAGCCATGGAACCAATATAGTAAGCAGTCCGGAGCAGTTTGACGGGATTCATGGATGTTATCTTTATCAGGGGCGGGATGCGCAGACAGATAAGCTGCAGAATCTTAAGGGTCATATGCTGGTGGTGGCACCTCATGAGGGGCTTGTGTCTTCGGAGCAGTGGCTGAACTGCAGGATCAAGCTTATGAGAAATAAAACGATTCAGGCCAATAGGAAAGCTGTGAATACATGGCTGGCAGGGAAAGTGAAATGTGGCAATTGCGGATACGCACTTATGAGTATTAAAATACAGTCCGGTAAACAGTACCTGAGATGTACGAAGCGTCTGAACAACAAAGCCTGCCCGGGGTGCGGGAAGGTTTATACTGAAGATGTGGAGAATTATGTATATAAAGAGATGGTACGTAAGCTGCGCGAAGGACAGTCTCCTGCCGCTTATACGAAGTTAAAGGAAAATCCGCAGGTAAAGCAGATTTACAGGGAGATTGAGGAAATGGAAAAGGAGATTTCTCTGCTTGTGGATTCTCTGGCAGGTGCCGGAGAAACACTGACAGATTATATTAATCAGAGAGTGGAAGAAATAGACCAGATACATCAGTTAAAGCTGGAGAAATTATCGGTGCTTGCGGAGAATCATGCGACACCGGAGCAGATGGAAAAGGTAGCATCTAATATAAGTCTGTGGGGAGAGATTGATTTTGAGGAGAAGAGGTTTACAGTTGATAAGATGATCAGGTCACTTAAGGTATTTCCCGGATCAGTCCAGATACAATGGAAATTCTGATATATAACAGTCCGGCAGAGCGTAAATTTTTGTCTTTACGCTCTGCCGGACTAGAGCGTGTCTGAAAAATCATTCCCGCAATCTGCACGCCCCACTTTGCGGGATATTTCACCCAAATTCAGTTGCCGTAGCCCACTACGGCGCCCTCATCCGGGCAAAATATCCCACAAATTGTGACGCACATCTTGCAGAAAGCCTTTTTCAGACACGCTCTAGTGATGGTCTTATTATTTTTCAGTCAGTGGTTTGTTCTTTATAAGCATTTCGCGAATTACGTTTTGCGTATATTCTCCGACATGCCTCTTATCTTCTTTGCTCAGTTCATCCGGATAGATTGGCTTACCGTATTCTACTACAACTTTTGCAGGAGATATCTTCGGGAAGTGTGCCTCGAAAATGTTGGCTGAATTGCTGATCGCAATTGGGATGATCGGGCAATTGGCCTTGGTAGCGATTTTGAAGCTTCCTTCATGGAAGGGAAGCATGTCCAGCTCATCTTTATTTCTGTTTCGGGTTCCTTCCGGGAAAATACAGATGGAAATTCCGGATTTTACTTTGTCTACTGCGGTCAGGATCGTTTTGAGTCCCTGTTTGATGTCTTTCCTGTCAAGGAAGAGACAGTGGAGATAACGCATCCATGTGGAAAGAAGAGGAATTTTCTCCATCTCTTTTTTGGCAATGTAGCCTGTACGGATCGGACAGCGGGAGTAAGTAAGAAGTATGTCGAAGTAGCTTCTGTGGTTGCCGATATAAAGTACAGGTGTGTCCTTTGGCACATTTTCTTCTCCGATCACAGTAATCTTTGCACCGGTGATCTTAAGGATAAATCGGAATACTGCCTGGATGATCCTAAGGGAGCTGATATCCTTCTTTTCAGGAGAAAATCTGCCGATGATCCATTCGACCAGCAGGATGGGGATGGACAGGATCAGGTATCCGATCACAACAATACAGACGAGGATAAATCGTATCATTCGTTAATTCCTTTCCGGGCATTATATAATGCTGATGCCCATATATAAGTATAGAAGTTATTATAAGGAATTATGAGATATCCTGCAAGAAATAAATCATAGTATGATGATTTTTTGGCGTTAAATAAATCATTCCGGACGGGATTCTTTCCTGCAGAAAAGCAGTTACTGTCAGATATATAGCATAGAGTATGGTAATAACAGGGATGTATCCGGCATAGAATATTTAGCGAAGAATGAGCAGGGGTACATTATGGGCAAAAGGACAGGAGGACTGCTCTGTGTGTTGCTGTTGGCTCTTTTGCCGGCGGGCTGTCAGTTTATCAGGATTGAGGAGGGCGAACGTACACCTCTGGAATATACGATCGTAAAGCAGGAGGAAATTCCGGAAGAGATTTCAGAACTGATGGAACAGAAGAAAAAGAAAGTATTTCAGATGACCTATCAGGTGGGAGATATAAGGTATCTGATGAAGGGATATGGAGAGCAGCTTACAGGAGGGTACAGTATTCAGGTGGAGGAGGTTTCCGAATCAGAGAACGCAGTATTCTGCAAGACAAGGCTGATAGGTCCGGAGAAAGCGGATGCAGGCAGTGAACCGTCTTATCCCTGTATTGTCCTGAAAATCAGAGAAACAGAGAAACCGATAGAATTTTTGGGTTTTATCATAAAGTAAACAGAGAAAGGAAGGAAGCAGGTTGGAATTAAAAAAAGAAAGTATTCAGATGCTGCGGATCAAAAATAAAGCGGCAGCGCAGGCGACTTTTGACGAGGACTATAATGTGCCCGATGTGAAACCGGATATCGGGAGACTGGTGCAGAGCAAAGCGGATGTTTCCATGGAGGAGGTGCGGCTGAGTGAAGGAAGAGCGCTTCTTAAAGGGACATTAAATGCAGATTTGCTTTATGTGGGGGAAAAAGAGGGCAGGATTTACAGCCTTTCTGCGAAGCTTCCGCTGGATGAGATGATTAATCTGGAGGGAATCGAAGGGGGAGATAAGCTGTGTCTGAAATGGGAGATTGAGGATCTCAGTGTTCATATGATCCATTCCAGAAAACTGAATATTAAAGCAATTGTAACTTTTTATGCAGTGGTAGATGAACTGGCAGTCGTTGAACTTCCGGTTTCCGCAGAGGATCAGGAAGTCTCTGTGAAAACGGAGAAAGTCCGGCTTATGAGTCTTCGTGTACATAAAAAAGATACCCTGCGCATTAAGGATGATATTACTCTTGCGTCAAACAGACCGAATGTAGAAAACCTTCTGTGGTATATGGCTGAACCGAGGAATCTGGACCTGCGGCCGGGAGAGAACAAACTCCGGGTGAAAGGAGAGCTTGCAGTTTTTCTTCTGTATACAGGGTATGAAGAGGAGAATCCACCTCAGTGGCTGGAGTATACCATGCCTTTTTCCAATGAGATGGAATGCAGTGGCTGTATGGAAGATCTGATCCCACATATTGAGGTGTCTCTTCTTCATCAGGGGATAGAGGTAAAGCCTGATCCGGATGGTGAAGAACGTATCCTGCAGGTGGATGTGGTACTGGAATTAAATATGAAAATGTACAGGGAAGAGGAGCATGAACTTCTTCTTGATGCATACAGCCCACACAAAGAATGTGTTCTTCATCGGAAAAAGGAAATGTTGGAAAGTCTTCTGGTACGGAATTTTTCCAGGTGTCGTCTGACAGACCGGATAGAAGTTAAGGAGAGTCAGGGAAAAGTTTTGCAGCTTTGCCACAGCAGCGGTAAGGTAAAAGTAGATAAGACCAGGATTACGGATAAGGGAATTGTGGCAGAAGGAATTGTGGCACTCAAGATCCTGTATATTATTGGAAATGATGAAATGCCGTTTTATTCTATGGATGCCATGCTTCCGTTTACTCATCTGATCGAGGCAGAAGAGATCGGGAAGGATTGCACATATTTACTTCAGGCTGACCTTGAACAGCTTTCCACTGCAATGGCAGATGGGGATGAGATTGAAGTCAAGGCGGCGGTGGGACTGAATGTGCTTGTGTTCAGACAGTGGGAAGAGCAGCTTATTGAATCTGTGGAAGAACAGCCGCTGGATCGTAAGAAACTGGAAAGTATGCCGGGAATTACGGTATATATTGTAAAGGCCGGAGATACCCTGTGGGATATTGCAAAGAAATTTTATACAACTGTGGATGAGATTTCGGGTGTGAACAGTCTTACGGAAAAAGAGGTAAAGCCGGGGCAGTCGTTAATTCTTGTCAGGCAGGGATGATAATGAAAAAAATTTCCGAAAAAATGAAAACTCCTATATTGAAAACTAAAAAAAATGATTTAAAATATGCACAAAGAGTTTTATTGTATACAAAGTACAAATATAATTGCGAAAGTACAGTTATATACGAATGATATTGCTGGAAACGGAGGATTTTATGCGTTTACGTGCATTGGCGAAGATAAATCTGGGACTGGATATTCTCAGAAAGAGAGAGGATGGCTATCATGAAGTCCGGATGATCATGCAGACGATACAGATGTATGATGTTCTGGAGATGAAGAGGGTGAGGAAGCCGGGGATTTCCCTGTCTGTCAATTATTCCTATATTCCGAATGATGAACGAAATCTGGTGTATAAGGCGGCGAAGCTTCTGATGGATGAATTTCAGGTTAAGGGTGGTGTGGATATCCATCTTGAGAAATTTATTCCTGTGGCAGCAGGTATGGCAGGCGGAAGCTCGGATGCGGCAGCTGCACTGGTGGGGATCAACCGGCTTTTTAAACTGGGACTGAGCCAGAAGGAGCTGATGGATCGTGCTGTGAATATCGGGGCAGATGTTCCGTACTGTGTGATGAGAGGAACTGCCCTGGCAGAGGGGATCGGGGAGAAACTGACCAGGATCACTCAGGTGCCGGACTGTTTTGTACTGATCGGTAAGCCCGGAATCAATGTTTCCACCAAAGCTGCCTATGAGAGCCTTCAGCTGGATAAGATTTCTTCTCATCCGGATATTGACGGGATGATAGGAGATATAGAACGTGGAGATCTTCTGGCAATGACACAGAAGATGGGAAATGTTTTTGAGCCGGGAATTATAGAGAAATATCCTGTAATTGGCGAAATCAAAGCACTGATGGAGAGTCATGGTGCGTTAAAGGCGATGATGAGCGGAAGTGGTCCTACAGTGTTCGGAATCTTTGATGATCGTGAGAAGATGGAGGCGGCAGCAGAGGTTCTCAGAGAGAGCCGGCTGGCGAAGACGGTTTTTGCCACAGAAGTAACGAAAGCAGGAGGGAATACAAATGACAAGTGATTTTTCAGTAAATATGAATGAATATCTTCCATTAAGGGATGTGGTTTTTAATACGCTGCGTCAGGCAATCCTGAAGGGCGAACTGAAACCTGGTGAGAGACTGATGGAGATTGCGCTGGCAGAGAGACTTGGCGTGAGCAGAACTCCTATCAGAGAGGCAATGCGTAAGCTGGAGCAGGAAGGTCTGGTAGTGATGATCCCGAGACGTGGTGCCCAGGTTGCCAATATCACAGAGAAGGATCTGAATGATGTTCTGGAGGTTCGTATTGCTCTTGAGAATGTAGCTATTGAGAAAGCATGTGCCCGTATGACTGAAGAAGAAATGAGGAGACTCTGGCTTGCTGCCAAGGAGTTTGAACATACGATCGCAGAGGGAAATCTTGTTAAGCTTGCGGAGGCTGACGTTGCATTCCATGAGGTTATTTATCAGGCTTCTGATAATAAGAGGCTGATCCAGGTACTCAACAATATGCGTGAGCAGATTTATCGTTATCGTGTGGAATATCTAAAAGAAGGTGAAACACGAGATGTTCTGGTGAAGGAACATGAGGAACTGACAAAGGCGATCAGAGAGCGTGACGTAGAACGCGCGAAACAGCTTTCTTTCCAGCATATCGAGAATCAGAGAATGGCTATCATGCGTTCTATTGAGGCTGAGGATGCAGAACGTGAACGTGCAGAGAAAGAGAAATCCAGGGGACACAGATAAGAATGGTATAATATCTGAATATCGGGAAATTCTAAGAGAGGCGGGAGGCCTCTCTTTTTTTGCGCATCCATGTATGTAAGTGGGTTTATGAATATTGCCGACTGGCAACAGATCTGTCTGGTACATCGAAAACGATGTACCGGTATGAAACGAGGTGGGAAATTATTGAAGAAGCTGGAAGAATCCCGGAAAGTATCTGCAAATCTGAGGGAGAATGAGAAATATCTGCGAAGCAGGCTGGAAAACTGCAGTGATATTCTGATCCGTCCCATGCGGCTGGGAGATAAACATAAGGTGGACTGCCTTATGGTCTATATAGAAGTTGCGGTTTCCAACATGATGCTGGATGATTCTGCTCTTGGAAAGATGATCAATCATTTCTGGGAGATTTCGCCGGAGGATATTCAGGAATTTGTCAGGCATAACAGTCTTGGGATCGCAGATGTAAAGAAACTGGAGAATCTTGACGAGTCCATAGATGCCATGCTTGCAGGGAATGCAGTGTTTTTCATAGATGGATATGACAAGGCGATGAAAATCTCCAGCAAAGGTTATCCATCCACAGGTGTGATGGAGGCAGAATCGGAAAAGGTGCTGCGGGGTTCCAGGGAAGGATTTTCGGACAGTGTGAAAAGTAACAGTGCACTGGTAAGAAAAAGGCTTCGTGATACCAGACTCAAGGTGGAAGAATATAAAATCGGTGTGCGCTCTCATACCTTAACGCAGGTGTTATACATGGATGACCTGGTACATGAGGGACTTCTGGAAGAAGTGAAGGAACGGCTGGAAGAATTTCAGATTGACGGAATCCTTGACAGCGGTATGCTTGAACAGCTGACAGAAGATGTGTGGTATTCTCCTTTTCCTCAGTATCAGACAACGGAACGTCCGGATCGTGCTGTGCAGGAAATCCTGAAAGGTAAGGTTGTGATTCTGTGTGATAATTCTCCGGAAGCATTGATCCTTCCGGGAAATTTTAGCAGTTTCATGGAGAGCAGCGAGGACTGGTATCACAGGTTCGAGATGGCTTCCTTTCTCAGAATACTGCGATATCTGGCTGTGATCATGGCGACTGTTCTGCCGGGACTTTACCTGGCAGTGATACGTTTCCATACACAGATTCTGCCATCTGCACTGATACTGTCTTTTGCGGAGGCGAGGGAAGGAGTGCCCTTTTCCAGTGTGGTGGAACTGATTTTTCTGGAACTGGCTTTTGAACTGATTCGGGAGGCTGGGGTGAGAGTTCCGGGATCTCTGGGGAATGCTATTGGCATTGTTGGCGGACTGGTGATCGGACAGGCAGCGGTAGAGGCAAATCTTGTGAGTCCGATCGTGGTGATGATCGTGGCGTTGACTGCGCTTGGATCTATGACTGTTCCAAATGAAGAGTTTGCAGCAGCATTTCGGCTAGTGAAATATGGGTTTCTGATCCTGGGAGGTTATCTGGGAATTTACGGAATCGTGCTGGGAGTATATCTGGTTATAGGGCACCTGGCAGGCCTGATGAGTTTTGGTATTCCTTATCTGGTTCCTTTTATAAAGAAAGAACAGAAGGGCAGCAGAGGAGAAGGGGTTCTGAGAGTTCCACTGCGCAAGAGGGTATTACGACCGCTTTATGCAAGAGAGGAGCAGAAGATCCGTTTGAAGAGAAAGGAGTCCGGTTCATGAGATTTGCAGAGAATAACAGAATTTCCCACAGGCAGCTGTACAGGCAGATGATACTGGCATTACTGGCACCATTTATGCTCTGCGTTTTCGGAAAGGGTGGAATGAACGGAATCAGTGCAGTGGCGGGAATGATTTTTGCGCTGATATTGCTTGGGTTTTATGTAATCTGGCTGATACGGCTGACACCTTCATTTGAAGATCCGGTAAAGTCTGCAGGTGCTTTTGCGGGAAGGCTGATCGGGATTTTTTTTCTGATCTATGTGTTGATGGCGGGAGGATATCTGCTGGCACTTCTCAGGAGGCTGGTTCCTGTAAAGCTGATCACAGGAGTATCCGGCCGATGGATTGCATTCTGGGCGGCTCTGGTATGTTCTGTCGGAACCTGCAAAGGTGTACAGAGAAGAGGAAGAATGGCGGAAGTATCAGGTGGTCTGCTTCTTGGCGGGATTATGATAATGATGATACTTTGTGTGCCACAGGCAAAAACGGAATATTTCATGGGAGAAATCCGGTGGGAGGAGCTTACAGTGAGAAATGTCAGTCAGTCTTTTTATGGAACTCTGTGTGCTTTTTCGCCGGTTGCATTGCTGCCATTTCTGTTGGGAAATGTGGAGAAATACGGAAGTGCGGGAAAGACGGTGGCAGGAGGAATCCTGACACTTGGCGGGATTCTTATTGGAATGGAGCTTCTGCTTCCGGCAGTTCTGGGATATGACAGGGTAGCGGCGGAAAGTTATCCGGTCCTGCCTCTGCTGGCAGGCGCAGATCTTCCGGGAAATGTACTGGCCAGATTTGACATCCTGTGGATGGGATTTCTGCTTTACAGCCTGCTTTTTGCAATAGGGAGTCTGCTGTATTATGGAAATCAGATTATCGGGAAATCTCATCCTGGCAGGGGGAGGTTCTGGCTTCCGGCACTGGTTTTCCTGATTTCGCTTCTGGAAGAAGAGGGAAAAGGAATACTGGATTATTTTGGATGGTGTCTGGCGTATATTTTCGTTCCGGGAATTCTTATCTGTCAGTTTTATATGTTTATCAGAGGAAAGGGACACCGCAGGAAGCAGAGGAAAAGGGCAGTCGGTGTGGTGACCGGGATTTTGTCAGTCAGTCTTTTTATGAGCGGATGTGGTGCGGCTGTGGAACCGGAGAAGAGAATGTATCCTATGGCACTTGGCGTGGATGCCTCAGAAGAAGGAATCTGTCTTACCTATGGGATGCCGGATCTTTCTGAGAGTACGGGGCAGGGAAAAGAGGAAGAAGATGGCGGTTCCCGGGTTCTGCAGATCAGTGGTGCTGATTTCGCCCGGATTGAAAAAATGTATGATCAGTCACAGGAAAAACTGCTTGATATGGGGCATCTGCAGGTTCTGGTCATGGGGAGAACACTGGTGGAGGACGGAAGATGGAGAATGGTGCTGGATTATCTGAAACAGGAGAATTTTGTGGGGGAAGATCTTTATGTGTTTGAAGCGGAGGATGCAGGGGAGATCCTGAACTGGCATGGGGAGGATAATTCATCAGCAGGAGAATATATTACAGGACTGATCCGAAACAGAATGTCAGGAGGAAATATTACGGCTGTGACACTCAGAGAGCTTTTTTATGAAAAATATAAAGAAGATAAAATCCTGCAACTTCCGACTGCAAAGATCAGAAATGGAAGTCTGGAAGTGGAAGTATAAATCAGGGAAATATTGACCATAATCAAAATATCAAAGTGCTGCCGGAAAATTCCATATAAAATAAGAAAATAACGAAGGCAGATATGGTAACTGATAAAATATAACAGGAGAGAGGGACAATGATGAATAAAAAGTGTAAGAACAGAAAATTAAGAAGAAAACTGTCGTTTGTTCTGTTCATAGCAGCTGTTGGTGTTCTTATGATGAGAGCAATTCCGGGAATGTCCGGGAAGATAGCGGAAATCGCTGAAAGACGACAGGAACAGACTGCAGTTACCGCATGGTGGGGGACATTGTACCCGAAATTCTGCTTCTCGCAGTTCCCTGAGGAAAATAAAGGACAGAAAGATGACATAAAGATATCCTTCTGGCTTGCACAGGCTCTTGATTGGTGATAGAATAGTGAGACAATCAATAGAGATGGAGAATAGAAATCAATGAAAATAGACAGAGAGGCACCGATAGGAGTATTTGATTCCGGTGTGGGAGGGCTGACTGTTGCGCGTGAGATCATGCGTAATCTTCCTTCAGAAAAAATCGTATATTTTGGTGATACGGCGAGAGTGCCTTACGGAAGTAAATCGAAGGAAACTATCATCCGGTATTCCCGGCAGATCATTCGTTTTCTTCAGCAGCAGCAGGTAAAGGCGATTGTGGTTGCATGTAATACAGCCAGCGCTTTTGCCCTGGATGCAGTGAGGGATGAGTTTGACATTCCCATCATTGGCGTGATAGAACCGGGGGCTAAAGTGGCGGCTGCCCAGACCAGAAATAAGAGGGTAGGAATCATTGGTACTGTGGGAACTGTAGGAAGTGGGATACATGCAGAGTATCTGAAGCATCTGGATCCGGAGATCACTGTTTTCGGCAAAGCATGTCCGCTGTTTGTGCCACTGGTAGAAGAAGGGTGGCTTCATGATCCGGTGACTGATGAGGTCGCTGCCAGATATCTGAAGGAACTTCAGGATAAGCAGGTGGATACACTGATATTGGGATGTACTCATTATCCATTGCTTCGTTCCACCATCAGAAAGATCATGGGAGACGGAGTATGTCTGGTGAATCCGGCTTATGAAACCGCACTGGAGCTGGGAAGGCTTCTGGAGGAAAAAGGACTTGCCGGTGAAGGTACAGAGAAGAATGAATTTCCGTATCGCTTCTATGTGAGTGATCTGGCAGATGAGTTTAAGGCATTTGCCAATTCGATTCTTCCATATGATGTGGAGATGACGAAAAAAATAGATATTGAGAAGTATTAAAAACAGCAGATTGCTGAATGGTTATAATATAGATACATAAAAACAGGTTTTGAACAGTATAAAAACAGGAGTATGAGAAGAATGGATAAAGAAGTGCTGATTCATGTAAGGGGACTTCAGACAATGGATGCAGACGGTGAACAGGAACCTCTGGAGATTGTTGTACCGGGACAGTATTATTTCCGGAACGGAAGTCATTATCTGCGCTATGAGGAAGTCATGGAGGATTTTGCAGAACCTACCGTCAATTACATAAAAATTTCCCGGAAGGGAATGGAGGTCCGCAAGAAAGGTGTGGTCAATGTTCATATGGTTTTTGAACAGGGTAAGAAGAATATGACTTACTATACCACTCCCTATGGAACCATTGAAATGGGGATTGCGGCGACGAATCTGAATCTGCAGGAGAGTGATGGCGGTCTTGATATGAAAGTGGATTATGCGCTTGATATGAACCAGGAGCATGTGGCAGACTGTTATCTTGCGATTAAGGCACAGCCAAAGGACTGTAAGAATTTTACAATTTGATCAGATCTGGTAAGTTCTCTGCTTCGTTGCAGATATCTGTCTGATCCAAACAGAAAAAGGTCAGTGATCTGTGTGTATGGATGACACGATTCACTGACCTTTAGTTTATATGTCTGACTGCATTTATTTGGCAGTTTTGTCTTTCTTGAATTTTGCAAAGAAACCTTTCTTTTTGGGGGCCGGTGTCTGAAGGGAACCGCGGATTCCTTTTACGCCTACAATATAAAGACCGCTTACTTCGGCTTTGATTTCTTTCTTAAGCGGGATCAGGTCGAAAACCTTCTCATCTGCGATCATGATTGCAATCTTTGGTCCGATTTTAGCTTTAACGATTGGAAGCTTGGAACGGCGCATAAGTTTAGGTGTCTGTTCAATTACCATCTGAGGAAGTCCGGATTCTTTCAGTGGCATCCTCTTTTTATCGATAACCAGCATGGAAACGGTTTGTTTAGTTGCTTCAATCTGAGCCTGCTGTTCTTCCTGTTTCTTCTGGGCTTTTTTTCCGAAGAAATATAAACCGATCAGTGCAGCGATCAGGATAACAAGAATGACCAGAAGGACTATTGTTACTGTACTCATTTGCATCCTCCCTAATGTATGTGTTTTCACAGGGACTGTTGGTACGGACAGTCCATTGCATAAAAATTATTTTATCATTAAATAAGGTAAAACGCAATTGCAAAAAAAGAATTAATGGATGGAAAGCGGTAGAAATTTACATTATGAAAGGTTATAATTGTAGCAAAACTGTAATGCGACAATATTTGCCGGAGAGAACAGTAATGGTAAATATGCGGAACAGTTAAAGACATTTTTACAGGATGGAATCACAATGTGTGGTTATAATATATGTAACGGGAATTGTGGAGTTATTTTGTGACAGAATAATTTGTGAGTAAAAAACGGATATGATAAAAAGGAGAAAAGCATGAGCGAATTAAAGCCCGACTCTGAGAAGAAAGAGGAGCGACTTTCAGATAAGGAAAAAGTAAATACAGAAAAGACAAATGCAGAAGAACTAAATGCAGAAGAGCTAAATGCAGAAGAGCTAAATGCAGAAAAACCAAATGCAGAAAAACCAAATGTAGAAAAACTAAATGAAGAAAAACCAAATACAGAAGAGATAAACGAAGAACCTCCGGCAGCAAGCGAGGACGAAGATTTCTTTTTTGATGATAATAAAGCTTATGAAGCCCGTAGGGCAGCCAGACTGGAACGCCGCAATAAACTTCGCCGCAGAAAAAAAAGACTGCGTATCGCAGGCTGCATAGTGGTGGCGGCAGCCGCTGCAATTGGGATTGGAATAGGATTTTACGGGGAAGAACTGCAGAATTTTGTCAGTGAGCAGCAGGTTAAGATTGCGCAGATGGTGAAATTTGCAGACAGGAAAACAGAAGAAGAAAAAACAGCTCAGCAGACAAATGCAGAGGCAGAAGCTGAGAATGCGGTGACACCTGAAGTTCAGGATACGGATGGACTGAGTGAAGAGGACAAAACTCTTTACAGGCAGGCAAAGTATGCTGCAAAACAGTATGATTATGATAAAGCCATAAGTATGCTGCAAAACAGTGAGACTTATCAGACAAGTGAGAAGTTTCAGCATGCGGTTAAGGTTTATCAGAAAAAGAAGGAATCCTGCGTTTCCTGGCCGTTAGACCAGGTGACACACGTCTTTTATCATACTCTGATCAAAGATACCGGTAAGGCTTTTGACGGGGATTACAAGTCAGGAGATTACGATCAGGTTATGACAACGATTGATGAATTTAACCAGATTACTCAGAGCATGTATGATAAGGGATATGTCATGGTCAGCATTTATGACATGGCGACAGCGGATGAAAATGGGAATATGAATGCAGGGGAGATTCTCCTTCCTCCAGGTAAAGTACCGTTTGTACTTTCGCAGGATGATGTGTGTTATTATCATTATATGGACGGGGACGGATTTGCAGCCAAACTTATCGTAGATGAGGAAGGAAAAATCCGCAATGAATATGTGGAAGATGATGGCAGTATTTCTGTAGGCGATTATGATATGGTTCCTCTGATCGATCGTTTTGTAGAGGAACATCCTGATTTTTCTTACAGAGGTGCTAAAGGAATTGTTGCCCTTACCGGTTACAATGGAATTCTTGGTTATCGCACAGACAGCAGTTATGAAACCCGTCCGGATGATCTGGATGCAGATAAAGTAAAATGGCTGGATGAGCATCCGGATTTTAATCTGAATACAGAGAGAGAAAATGCAGCCAGAGTAGCGCAGGCTATGAAAGATGAAGGCTGGCTGTTTGCAAGCCACACATGGGGACATCAGAATGTAAGTCAGATCAGTCTGGAGAGATTACAGGTAGATACACAGAAGTTTAAAGAGAATGTTGATCCTCTGATAGGCGGAACAGATATTATTATTTTTGCATTTGGAGCAGATCTTACCAGTGTTGAAGATTATTCGGGGGAGAAGTTCGAATATCTTAAGAGCCAGGGCTATAATTATTACTGTAATGTGGATTCAAGCCAGTATTTTGTGCAGATCCGCAGTAATTATTTCCGGCAGGGAAGAAGAAATCTGGACGGATACAGAATGTACTATAATCCGGAACTTCTCTCAGATCTGTTTGATGCACAGTCTGTGTTTGATTCTTCCAGACCGGTGCCGGTTCCAACTATGGGGTGAGTATGATCTCTGTGCATAACTGAAAGGGGACAATATATGAGAAAAAGGATAGCATGTGTAACAGCAGCTATTTTGAGTATTTCGTTAGGAGTAAGCGGATGTGGGCTCATTCCGTTTGAACAGGATATTCCATTTCTGAGTTCCAGAGCTGAAAATGCGGAAACTGAGAAAAAAACAGAACAGCAGACAATTGATGAACAGGATGCTGATACAGAGAAAAGTACAGAAGATACACAGCAGGATGATGGTCTGAATGAGGGAGAGCAGACTGACAACGAAGATACAGAAGAGGCAGATGAGAAACAGGAAAATCCTATGGAGCAGGCAGCGCTTATGGCTGTACAGTATGATTATGATGGCGCCATAGAACTGCTTAAGAGTCAGCCGGATTACGAAAGTAATACGGATATGCAGAGTGCAGTTTCGGATTACGAAAATACGAAAGCCACCTGTACAGAATATCCGCTGGAGCAGATCACGCACGTGTTCTTCCATACACTGATCAAAGACACTGCCAGAGCATTTGACGGGGATTCAGACAGTAATGGATATAACCAGTATATGACAACAATTGATGAGTTTAACAAAATCATACAGAGTATGTATGATAAGGGATATGTCATGGTCAGTCCGCACGACATGGCGGTTATCAATGAGGATGGAACTATGTCCAGAGGCAGTATTATGCTGCCACCGGGAAAAATTCCATTTGTGCTTTCTCAGGATGATGTAAGTTATTATCACTATATGGACGGAGATGGTTTCGCATCGAAACTTGTAGTGGATTCCAATGGTGAGGTCAAGAACGAATATATTGAGGATGACGGAAGTGTTTCCACAGGGGATTATGATATGGTTCCGCTGATCGATACTTTTGTAAAAGAACATCCGGATTTTTCCTATCATGGAAGAAAGGGAATCCTTGCAATGACAGGTTATGACGGTGTTCTGGGATATCGTACGGATATTGCATATAAGACCGGAAAAAAACTGCAGGATGATCAGAAAAAATTCCTGGAAGATCATCCGGATTTTGACTATAAGCAGGAAGTGAAAAATGCAAAAAAGGTAGCTAAGGCTATGAAGGCAGAAGGTTGGGAATTTGCAAGCCATACATGGGGACATAAGGATGTGGCTGCCACTTCTCTGGATGATCTGAAAAGAGATGATAAAAAATGGAAGAAATATGTGGCTCCCATACTTGGAGAAACAGATATGATCATTTTTGCATTTGGTGCGGATATCGGAAGCTGGGAAGGATATTCGGCAGACAATGAGAAATATGAGTTTTATAAGAGTCAGGGATACCGCTATTTCTGTAATGTAGATTCCAGTCAGTATTTTGTACAGATTACAGATGATTATTTTCGACAGGGAAGAAGAAATCTGGATGGATACAGAATGTATTATAATCCGGAAATGCTCAGTGATCTTTTTGATGTATCGGAAGTATGGGATTCTTCAAGACCAACTCCGGTACCTGGAATGTAGAAGGGAGTATTGATTATTATGAAGAAAAAAATATATCTTGCCATGCTTGCAGTTTGTTTTGCACTGACAGCATCTGCGTGTGGTGATGGCGGTGCTGTTATCACAGACGGTACAAAGACAGAAGGAGCTGCTGACGGGAAGAAAGCAGAGACAGGAACTACGCGTCTTGTTTCTGTTGAGAATGTAGAGAAATATATTACGATCGGAGAATATAAAGGACTGACTCTGGACAATGCGGTGGATGCGATCACTGACGATGATGTACAGGCGCAGATCGATGAGGATCTGAAAGATAAGGCAGAACCTGTATCTGATGCGGCGAAAGAAGGGGATCTGGTGACTGTAAATTATACAGGCACTAAAGACGGACAGACTTTTGACGGTGGTACTGCCAATAATTATGACTTTGTGATCGGCGACGGACAGATGTTTGAGGAGTTTGAAAATGGTGTGATCGGGATGAAGAAGGGTGACACAAAGGAGATTAAAATTGATTTCCCGTCAGACTATGCGGACGAAACTCTGGCAGGTAAGGAAGTTATATACAAGGTTACGGTGCAGAACGTGCGGCGTGAAGGAGAACTTACAGATGAATGGGTTGCAAAGAACACTGATTATACAACAGTAGATGATTATCGTGAGAGTATTCGCAGTGAACTTGAGAAAAACGCAAAGGAATCTGCGCAGGAGGTTCTTAAGAATACTGCATGGAGTACAGTGCTTGAGAACTCTGAAGTAAAAGAATACCCACAGGAAGATGTGAATAAGGCTGTTTCTGAATTTAAGAAGAGTATGGAAGTTTATGCAAAACAGGCCGACATGACTCTGGAAGAGTTTACAGACAGTCAGGGTATTTCGCAGGATGATTTTGATGAACAATGTCAGCAGTATGCAGAGGGTAAGGTTAAGCAGAACCTGATCGTGCAGGGGATTATGGATGCAGAGGGACTGTCACTTGACGACAAAGAGAGCCTTCAGCTGCAGGATAAACTGGTAGAACAGATGGGTGTTTCCAGTATTGCAGAGCTGGTTGGAACTTACGGACAGGATTATGTAGATGAATCAGTCGGACTTCTCAGAGTGGAGGAGTTCATTATAAAAAATGCGAGTGTGAGTGAGAAAGTCGCAAACGGTGATGTGCTGGCAGATGATGCAGATGCTGCGGCAGAAAATGCAGAACAGGACAGTGATCAGAATGTATCAGATGAAGATACTGATGATTCCGGACAGGACAATTCAGATGTAGATGAGAATCTGGAAGAGGAATTAGGTACGGAAGATGTTGATCAGAGTGAATAATTGGCATTGTATTTACCTGATAAATGAGTTATGATTATTGATAAAAGTGGATTACTCCGTACTGTGATGTACGCTGTCAGGGACTAATTAACAAAAAGAAGCGGGGAAAGGAAACCATGGATAAGAGGGTGTTGCGCGAAAGAATGCGCAGAAAAAAACGCCAGATGATGATCAGGCATTATACAAAGATCGGACTTTGTGTTATTGGCATGATTCTGGCGGTGGTGTTTGTGGTGAGAGGAATTATTATTCCGATCGCACATCATGTAGCCGGAGGCGGAAGCAGTGATCAGACTGTGCAGGCTCAGGCAGATACAGAGGAAGTTCAGGCAAATTCCGATGCTGCGGTGAGACAGCCATTGAAGGGTAAATCAGATACAGATAAGATTGCCGCGATGACAGCCGGATGGCATGAGGATGCTAACGGAAAGTGGTATCAGAATACAGATGGTACATATTTTTCAAATGGATTTCAGGATATAGATGGTGTTACCTATTCTTTTGACGAAAACGGATATATACAGACAGGATGGGTAGAAAAGGGAGTGAAGGATTATTACTTTAATGAAGACGGATCTTATGATCCGAGTAAGGTACGTCCGATGCTGGCACTGACTTTTGATGATGGTCCGGGAGAGTATACAGATGAACTGCTGGATTGTCTGGAACAGAATAATGCTCATGCAACATTCTTTATGCTTGGTCAGAATGTCAGTTCATATCCGGATGCGCCAAAACGTATGCTGGAACTTGGCTGTGAGATTGGAAGTCATTCATGGGATCATACACAGTTGACGACAATTGATCTTGACGCAGTTGCAAAGCAGTTCTCTGATACAGATGATGCATTGATTCAGGCATGTGGCCAGGCTGCGAGTGTGGCGCGTGCGCCTTACGGGGACGGAAATTCAGATATTTATAATACTGTAAATAAGCCGTTCTTTATGTGGTCACTGGACACAGAAGACTGGAAACTTTTGGATGCAGATGCGGATTACAGTGCAGTAATGAATGGAGATCTGACAGATGGAACTATCATCCTGATGCATGATATTCATGAGCCATCTGTAAAGGCTGCTTTGAGATTGATACCGGATCTTATTGCACAGGGATATAAACTTGTAACGGTAAGTGAGATGGCAGAAGCCAAGAATGTGACCTTACAGAATGCATGTTATGTGGATTTCTGGCCGAGTACACTCAGTAATGGAGATGTGCCGGGATATCAGGGCGGTTCCGATGCAGCAGCTTCTGCAGACGGAACAGATGGTACATCTGATGCAAGCACAGATTCTTCTGACGGAAGCACAGATTCCTCAGACGGAAGTGAGGATTATTCGGATGGAAGTTCAGACGATGGAAGCTATGATGATGGAAGTTCGGATGACGGAAGTTATGATGATGGAAGTTCAGATGATTCGGAAGATTACAGTGATGATTCTGTAGATTACGGAGATGGAACGGAATAAAAAACATATGCAATCCTGCAATGTGGATCATACAGAGTAATTACGAACATACGAAAGAGCAAAGAAGAGAGCAATGGTACTTCTTTGCTCTTTATGTTTTTTACAAAAAACACATAAAATATATAAAAAAATTGTTAAATATACACATATTTTTAATTGACGTATGGAATGTCCGTTGGTATAATAAGGCTTATAGAATGACTAAAAGTCAGTTCGTATTCCTGATTGAACTTGCTGTAAGATAGTTACTGTTCATACGCCAAAATTCCATTGCCGCAGGCAATCTGGAATGAATTTTGGCTACGTTACTGAGAATGGAGTGAGCAGTAACGTAAGATATCCTGTTACAGTATTATTTTATGGAATCAGTATCTGCAAAAAAGATAGAAACCGAAGTTAAGGGAGGACTCCAGATGGGTGTGAGTATGAAATTTACAGATTTGGATCAATATTTATTTGGACAGGGAACCAATTATGAAGTATATAAGAAACTGGGTGCCCATCCGACTACATACAGACGAAAAAAAGGTGTATATTTTGCGGTCTGGGCACCGAATGCACAGTCTGTTTCTGTAATCGGTGAATTTAATGACTGGGAGGAAGAAGCAAACCCGATGGAGAAGGTTGGGCCGATCGGTGTTTATGAAGTGTTTGTTCCGGGGGCAAAGATCGGACAGCTGTATAAATTCTTTATCGTGGGTGCGCATGGAGAGAAGCTATATAAAGCAGATCCTTATGCAAATGAAGCTGAACTCCGTCCGGGTACAGCCTCCAGGATCACAGATATCACAGACTATAAATGGAAGGATGCCACATGGATCAAGAACAGAGATAAGTTTGATGAGCAGGTAGAGCCTATGGCAATCTATGAGGTTCATCCGGGTTCATGGAAGAAGCATCCGCAGTCAGAGGAAAATGAAAAAGGATTTTATAACTATAGAGAATTCGCACATGCTCTGGCAGCTTATGTGAAGGAAATGGGATATACCCATGTAGAGCTTATGGGAATCGCAGAGCATCCTTTTGACGGTTCCTGGGGATATCAGGTGACCGGATATTATGCACCGACTTCCAGATATGGAACGCCGCAGGATTTCAAGTATATGGTGGATTATTTACATCAGAATAAGATTGGAGTTATCCTTGACTGGGTACCTGCACATTTTCCGAAAGATGCCCATGGTCTTGCGAACTTTGACGGAACCGCAGTATATGAGCACGCAGATCCGAGACAGGGAGAACATCCGGACTGGGGTACCAAGATTTATAATTACGGACGCCCGGAGGTTAAGAACTTCCTGATCGCAAATGCCCTTTACTGGGTGGAGGAGTGCCACGTAGACGGACTTCGTGTGGATGCTGTTGCTTCCATGCTTTATCTTGATTATGGTAAGAAGGATGGAGAATGGATCGCAAATAAATATGGCGGAAATCAGAATCTGGAGGCTATTGAATTTTTTAAGCATCTGAATACAGTAGTTCTTGGAAGGAATCATGGAACTGTGATGATCGCTGAGGAATCTACTGCATGGCCGATGGTTACAGGGGATGCAGAGAAGGACGGACTTGGTTTTAGTCTGAAGTGGAATATGGGATGGATGAATGACTTCCTGGAATATATGAAGCTGGATCCGTATTTCCGTAAATTTAATCATAATAAGATGACTTTCTCCATGTCATATGCATACAGTGAGAGATATGTATTAGTTCTTTCTCATGATGAGGTGGTTCATCTGAAATGCTCCATGCTTGAGAAGATGCCGGGAGAATTACCGGACAAATTCAGGAATTTAAAGGCTGCATATTCATTTATGAACTGCCATCCGGGTAAGAAGCTTCTGTTCATGGGACAGGAATTCGGACAGCTTCGTGAATGGAGTGAGGAGAGAGAACTTGACTGGTTCCTTCTGAATGAAGAGCCACACAAGGAACTTCAGAATTATGTGCATGATCTCCTGACTATTTATAAGAAATATCCGGCACTTTATGCCGGTGATAATAATCCGGAAGGATTTGAGTGGATCAATGCGGATGACGGGGACAGAAGTATTTTCAGCTTTGTGAGAAAGTCTCCTACAAAGAGAAACAATATTCTTTACATAGTTAACTTTACACCTGTTGACCGTCCGGATTACAGAGTTGGTGTTCCGAAGAAAAAACAGTACAAGCTGATCATGGACGAGAATGGACTTCTGGAGCAGCCAAAGACATTTAAGGCAGTGAAACAGGAATGTGATAACAGAGAGTTTTCCTTCGCATATCCATTGCCGGCTTATGGGATTGCGATTTTTACATATTAATTTTTCGGGATGATTTCAGGATATATGTAAATATCTGAGAGAATTATTGTCAGGGGTATGTTATTTATTTGACAATATTGCAGAGTAAGCATGATAATATATGAAAAATTCGTGAAATATAAATAATTGCTTTTGAAATTTATCTGCGTTATAATTATCGCGAACACAAGGAATAGAGAGAATAATGGTTTCCATGTTGAAAGGAGAATGAACATGAAAGTATCTAACATTAAAGACATCGATAAATTTTTTGCTGTAGTTGACAGTTGCGAAGGCAGAGTAGAATTAGTAACAGGCGAAGGTGACAGACTGAACCTTAAATCTAAATTATCCCAGTATGTATCTCTGGCAAACATTTTCTCAGGCGGAGAGATTCCGGAACTTGAGATCGTTGCTTATGAGAAAGACGATATTGATAAATTAATGAGCTTTATGATCAACGGTTGATCATTAGTGTATACAGGCGGGGGCATGATGGTGGATCATGCCCCTTTCTTTGATGTGAACAGGCAGGTTGTTTTGAAGGTATTGAACAGCTGCAGGATATTTGTAAACCAGGGGGCACAGGCGTTTCCTGGTCAAAGTGCGTTGATGGCAGACTTGAATACATTGGATATCTTATGTATAATGAGTACGTTATAGGTAAATATATAAACAGACAGATAATGATGGCAGTTCCAAAAGTTATTCTGTTTGTTCATAAAAATGGCAGAATATAAAAAATGACGGCTATATGGCAGTTATTCAGAAATATAAATTTTAACGAAGAGGAGAAATAAGACAATGGCAACTAAGATTGATATTATTTCCGGTTTCCTTGGAGCCGGTAAAACTACATTGATTAAGAAACTTCTGAAAGAGGCTTATGCAGATGAGCAGGTTGTACTGATCGAGAACGAATTTGGTGAGATTGGTATTGACGGTGGTTTCCTGAAGGAAGCGGGAATCCAGATCCGGGAAATGAATTCCGGATGTATCTGCTGTTCATTAGTGGGAGATTTCGGCACTTCTCTGAAAGAGGTTGTGGACAAATATCATCCGGACAGAATCCTGATCGAGCCATCAGGTGTTGGTAAACTCTCAGATGTTATTAAGGCAGTACAGGGTGTTCAGGGAGATGTGGATATCGTTCTGAACAGCTATACAACTGTAGTTGATGCAAAGAAGTGCAAAATGTATATGAGAAACTTTGGTGAATTCTTTGATAATCAGGTTGAATATGCAGGTGCGATCATCATGAGCCGTACAGATATCATTGATGAGAAGAAAGCACAGCAGGCGATGGAACTTCTTCGTGGAATTAATGCGAAAGCTGCTATCATCACCACTCCGATTGAGAAACTGGACGGAAAGAAAATCCTTGAGGTTATGGAGAAACCGGTATCTCTTGAGGAAGAACTGATGTCTGAGGAAGAGGTATGCCCGGAGTGCGGACATGTACATGAACATGGAGAGCATCATCATCACGATCACGACCATGATCATGAATGTGGCTGTGGACATGATCACGAAGAACATGAACATGATCACGAAGAACATGAACATCATCACCATGACCACGACCATGAATGTGGCTGTGGACATGATCATGAGGAACATGAGCATCATCACCACGATCACGACCATGAATGCGGCTGCGGACATGATCATCATGATCATCACCATCATCACGCAGATGAGGTATTTACAAGCTGGGGACGTGAGACGATTAAGAAATACACAAGAGAAGGTCTTGAGAAGATGCTTGAGGCTCTTTCCGCTTCTGAAGATTACGGTATTATTCTTCGTGCAAAGGGAAATGCTTCCTGCAGAAGACGGAACATGGATTTATTTTGACATGGTTCCGGAGGAAACAGAGATCCGTGAAGGTGCACCGGAATACACAGGTCGTCTCTGCGTAATCGGCTCTAAACTGAAAGAAGATAAACTTGCAGAATTATTTGGGCTTGCATAATGATCATGAGGAAGCAGCGATTTATGGCAATTGTCTAAAATACTGCATCTGGATTCAGCTCATCGGAGCATGAAATCCTGTGTCATAGATGCGAGACTGAATGATTTCGGCAGATAATAACAGAATCAGAATAAAGATAAAGGAATAAATTATATGATGGATGATATCAGAGTTCCCATTTATTTGGTTACGGGATTCCTGGAAAGCGGAAAGACTACTTTCCTGGATTTTACACTGCAGCAGGAGTACTTTGCCATTGACGGCAAAACTCTGTTGATCCTTTGCGAAGAAGGCGAAGAAGAATATGATATGGATAAACTGAAACTTACAAACACAGTTGTGGAAGTGATCGAGGATGAAGAAGATCTGACACCACAGCGTCTGGCTGCCATGGATATCATCCATCAGCCGGAGCGTGTTGTGATCGAGTATAACGGAATGTGGCTTGTAAGTAAGTTTGAGCAGATGGAGCTTCCGGAAGGCTGGGGCATTGAGCAGGAGATTACCTGTGTGGATGCAACTACTTATCAGGTTTATATGGCAAACATGAAATCTCTGTTCATGGATATGATCAGAAATACAGATATGGTTGTATTTAACCGCTGTAAAGAGGGAGATCCGCTTCCTGCATACAGACGAGGGATCAAGGTCGCAAATCAGAGTGCAGAGGTTATCTTTGAAAATGAAGAGGGCGAGATGGATGACATTTTCCAGGATGAGATGCCGTTTGATATCAATGCACCGATCATTGAGATTCCACCGGAAGATTATGGTATCTGGTTTGTGGATGCCATGGATAATCCGGATAAATATGTAGACAAAATTGTCCGCTTTAAAGGACGTGTCATGAAACCACGTGGAATGGGAAGTAAATTCTTTGTTCCGGGACGTGTGGCAATGACCTGCTGCGCAGATGATACCACTTTCCTTGGATACGTGTGCAGAAGCGATTATGCACCGCATATCAAAGAGGGCAGCTGGGTAGAAGTAACAGCGAAGGTCGCATTTGAGAACCGTACAGAATATCAGGGTGAGGGCATTGTTCTTTATGCAAGTGATGTGAAAGAATGCGAGCCGCTTAAGGAAGAGATGGTATATTTTAATTAATTATCTTAGCGTGTGTTTGAAAAATGCTTTCCGCAAGACGTGCGTTACAATTTGCAGGATTGGTTTTTTGAACACACTTTAGAGGATGTAAAAAATAAATTTGACATCAGGACAGGTATGGTAATTCCGGGAAATGGTGTTAAATTAAGCAGGAGACACATATATGTATTTAGTAGTTGGCCTGGGAAATCCCGGGAAACAGTATGAAGCAACACGCCATAATATGGGATTTGATACCGTTGACCGTCTGGTAGAGGATTACAATGTCCCTCAGGGTGGTGTGAAATTTAATGCCATGTACGGTAAAACCATGATCGGCGGAGAGAAAGTGATTCTTATGAAGCCGCTTTCTTTTATGAACCTGAGTGGCGGTCCTGTTCGTGAGATGGCGAATTATTTTAAAATTGATCCGGAATCAGAGCTTATTGTTATTTATGATGATATTGATCTGGAACCCGGGCAGCTTCGCATCCGCAAGCAGGGAAGTGCGGGTGGACATAACGGGATCAAAGATATTATCCGCCAGCTTGGCACAGAGAAATTTCTCCGTATCAAAGTAGGAGTTGGTGCAAAGCCGAAGGGATGGGATCTGGCAGATCATGTACTTGGCAGATTTTCCACAGAAGACAGGAAACTTGTGGATGAAGCAATAGCAAAGGCGGCAAAGGCTGTGGATATCATAATCTCACAGGGTACAGATGCAGCCATGAACGAATATAACAGAAAAGTACCTGTACAGAAATAAGCAGACAGGAAACAGATGATTGTTCAGCAAAAGGTATAGAAAGCGGTAACTGGAAACAGAAGCCGCTTTTATTACGTCGAAGGATCATGAGGGGTGAAGATGAAAGCATTTTTAACACCTCTGCAGGGGCTTGCAGAGTTTGAACAGATTAAAGAAAAAAGCAAAACGAATAAGGGAATCCTGCAGGTTTCGGGGTGTATGGAATCGCAGAAATCTCATCTGATGTACGGACTTTCCGGGATTGCACCTTATCGTCTGATCCTGGCGGAGGACGAACGCCGCGCCAGAGAAATTTATGAAGATTACAGATTTTATGACAGAAAAGTGTATTCTTATCCTGCGAAAGATCTTCTGTTCTTTCAGGCAGATATCCATGGAAATCTGCTGATACGTCAGAGGATGAAGGTCATTAAGGCGTTATTGGAAGAGAAAGAACTGACAGTTGTTACAAGTATTGACGGATGTATGGATTTTCTGGAATCTCTGGAAAAGATAAAAGAACAGCTGATTCATTACGAAAGTGACAGCACCGTAGACACAGAACAGCTGAAGAACCAGCTGGTGGCTTTAGGTTACGAGCGGGTAGGACAGGTGGAAATGCCGGGGCAGTTCTCTGTGCGTGGCGGTATTGTGGATATTTACTGTCTCACTGAGGAAAATCCATGGAGAATCGAGCTTTGGGGAGATGAGATTGATTCTATCCGGAGTTTTGATCCGGAGAGTCAGCGTTCTCTGGAAAATCTGGAAGAACTTACGATCTATCCGGCGGTGGAGCATATAGGGGACAAGGATATGGTTTCCTTCCTGGATTATTTTCCGGAGGAAAGAACCATAATCTTTCTGGATGAACCAAACCGACTGACTGAGAAAGGCGGGGCTGTAGAAGAAGAGTACAGACAGAGCCGTATGCACAGAGAGGAAAAAGGCAGCCGGAATCTGCCGGAAAACTGGCTTTGTTCTTTTGAACAGCTTCAAAAAGAACTGAATAAACGCAACTGTATTTCTGTATGTGCGCTGGAACCGAAACAGGCAGGCTGGAAAGTGCGGGAGAAATTTTACCTGGAGGTAAAATCAATCAGCGCTTATAACAACAGTTTTGAACTTCTGGTAAAAGATCTTCATCAGTATAAGAAACAGGGATACAGGATCGCGTTGCTTTCCGGTTCCCGCACAAGGGCCGAGAGGCTGGCAAAGGATCTTCAGGAAGAGGGACTGGCAGCCTTTTATGGACAAGATTATGACAGGGAGATCTGTCCGGGCGAGATCATGGTGGTTTATGGCCATGCAAAGAAGGGCTTTGAATACCCGTTGATCAAGTTTGCGGTAATGACAGAATCTGACATTTTTGGACAGGAACAGAAAAAAAATGAAGAAAAAAAAGTTACAGTGGAAGCCGTATTCAGGATTTTGCGGAGCTTTCTATCGGCGATTTTGTTGTCCATGAAAAGCATGGTCTTGGTATTTACCGAGGAATTGAAAAAGTTGAAGTAGACAGGATCGTTAAAGATTATATTAAAATTGAATACAGAGGCGGGAGCAATCTCTATATTCCTGCTACTCAGCTTGACTGTCTGCAGAAATATTCAGGGGCAGATGCTTCAAAGGCTCCGAAGCTGAACAAACTTGGTACTCAGGAGTGGAATAAAACAAAGAGCAAGGTTCGTGGGGCAGTTAAAAATATTGCAAAAGAACTGGTAGAGCTTTATGCAGTGCGTCAGGAAAAGGAAGGATATGTCTGTGGTCCTGATACTGTATGGCAGAGAGAATTTGAAGAAATGTTTCCATATGAAGAGACAGAGGATCAGCTCAGTGCTATTGAGGATGCCAAACGTGATATGGAGAGTACCAGGATTATGGACCGGCTTATCTGCGGGGATGTGGGATACGGCAAAACAGAAGTGGCGCTGCGTGCCGCATTTAAGGAAGTACAGGAGAGCAGACAGGTAGCTTATCTTGCACCTACAACGATCCTTGCGCAGCAGATTTATAATACCTTTGTGCAGAGGATGAAGGAATTTCCGGTACGTGTGGAACTATTGTGCAGATTCCGGACCCCGGCACAACAGAAGAAGGCAATCGAAGATCTGAAAAAAGGTCAGGTGGATGTGATCATTGGAACGCACAGAATCCTTTCCAAAGACGTACAGTTCAAAAATCTTGGCCTGTTGATCGTTGATGAGGAACAGCGGTTTGGAGTTACGCATAAGGAAAAAATCAAGCAGTTAAAGAAGGATGTGGATGTCCTTACACTGACTGCAACGCCCATTCCCCGTACTCTTCATATGAGCCTGATCGGAATCCGGGATATGAGTGTCCTGGAGGAGCCTCCTATGGACAGAATGCCGATCCAGACATATGTTATGGAATATGATGAAGAGACAGTCCGAGAGGCTATCAACAGGGAATTGCGCAGAGGCGGCCAGGTTTATTATGTTTATAATCGAGTGACGGATATTGCAGATGTTGCCCTGCGTATTGCGAAGCTGGTGCCGGACGCAAGGGTGGATTTTGCTCATGGCCAGATGAGTGAGAGGGAACTGGAGAATGTGATGTATTCCTTTGTAAACGGGGATATTGATGTGCTGGTTTCCACCACGATCATTGAGACAGGGCTGGATATTTCCAATGTAAATACTATGATTATCCATGATTCAGACAGATACGGGCTTTCTCAGCTTTATCAGCTTCGGGGAAGGATCGGGCGTTCCAACAGAACTGCCTATGCGTTTCTGATGTACAGAAAGAATGTGATGCTGAAGGAGACGGCTGAGAAGCGTCTGGCTGCGATCCGCGAGTATACGGATCTGGGAAGCGGATTTAAGATTGCAATGAGAGATCTGGAACTTCGAGGTGCCGGAAATCTGCTGGGTGCGCAGCAACATGGACATATGAATGCGGTTGGATATGATCTTTATTGTAAGATGCTCAATGAAGCAGTGAAAGAGGCGAAGGGTATTCATACAATGGAGGATTTCGAGACATCGGTTGATCTGAATGTTGATGCGTATATTCCTGATTCCTACATCAGTAATGAATTTCAGAAGCTGGATATTTATAAAAGAATTGCGGGGATTGAGACACAACAGGATTATGATGATATGCTGGAAGAACTTCTGGACCGTTTCGGAGAACCCGGAAAGGCAGTGCTGAATCTTCTGGCGATTGCGAAGTTAAAGGCGATTGCTCATCAGGGGTACGTAACGGAAATAAAGCAGACTGGAAAAACAGTCCGGTTTACCCTTTATGAGAAAGCAAGACTGAATACAGAAGGCTTTCCGGCTCTTATGCAGAAATACAGAAGAGGTCTGCAGTTTAAGAATGAGCAGGAACCGAAATTTATCCTGGAACCACAGGGGAATCTGATCCTGGCATTGACGGAATTTGCAGAGGAGCTTAAGAGCATGGCGGAAAATATGTGAAATATACTACATATTTTTCGATTTGCCTTGCCCTTCGCAGGAAAAAAGTTTATACTCTAATAACAGTACATTCTGGGAAAGTGGTATGGAAGAAAGACCAGATTGATAATATGGAGGAAGAAATGAAAAAAATGGTAAAGAGAACAGCCGTTGTGACACTGGCAGGTGTGATGTCAGTTGGTATGCTTTCCGGCTGTGGAAGTAAAACATTAGATGGAACAAAGACAGTGGCTACTGTTGACGGAACAGATATTCCGTTTGGAGTTGTAAGTCTTTATGCCCGCGAACAACAACAGCAGACAACAACCATGTATTTAAATTATATGGGAAGTGCAGATAATATCTGGGATCAGACAGCAGGTGATGATTCAGATGAGACTTATGGTGATCAGGCAGTGACAAGCAGTCTGGAGTCTGTTGAGAAGATGTATATTCTCAAAGAGAAGGCTGCGGATTATAACGTAGAGCTTACAGATGATGATGAAGCAGCGATCGCAGATGCAGCATCACAGTTTATGGCTGCAAACAGTGAAGAGACAATTAAGGAACTTGCGGTAACGGAAGATCAGGTAAAAACACTTCTGGAGCTTCAGACAATTCAGAAGAAGATGTATGATCCGGTTGTAGCAGAAGGAAAGATCACAGTTTCTGATGATGAAGCGAATCAGACAACCTTCACTTATGTAAGTATCTCTACAAGCGGTGATGATATAACTGATGAGGAGAAAAAGACTAAGAAAGAACAGGCCCAGGAGATTCTGGATAAGATGAAAGAGGATCCTACAGCAGACATGAGTGAGATTGCCAAAGGTGTAGATGACAGTTATTCTGCAGTACAGGGTAATTTTACAACAAAAGAGAGCGAAGACGAGGATGAAGATTCCGGCAGCGAGGCATATCCAGATGAGGTTCTGAAGGTTCTGAGAGGACTGAAAGACGGAGAAGTTGCAGACAATATTATTGAGACTGACACAGGATACTATGTAGTAAGACTTGACAAGATCAATGATGAAGATGCCACAGCTTCCAAGCGAGAATCTCTTCAGAATTCCAAAGAAAGTACCTATTTTACAGATACAACTGCTAAATGGCTGGATGAGGCAGATGTAAAGGTAGTTAAGAAAGTCATTAAGACACTTAAGATCACTGACAAACATACCTTCATGGCACCGACTCCTACCCCGGTTCCGGAAACACCGACACCTGAAGTGACAGAAGAGGCAACTCCAACACCGGAAACAGAGGAAGTTACAGAAACACCTGCAGCAGAGGATACAGAGACAACAGAGACTCCGGCGGCAGAGGAAGAAGCAGCAGAAACTACTGAAACACCGGAAGCAACACCGACAGAAGCAGCTAAATAAGAAAATCCGAACTGTCAGTAGCTTGCTGATAGGAATTGAGTATTGTAAATTAAAACAGCTATGATGAAAACCTGAGTGTTTTCACATAGCTGTTTTTAAGTTTAAATAAATCCGAAATCATTCTCCTAAATATGCAAAAATAACACAGATAAATAGAGATATGATAATACGTTATTTTGTATGTTCTGCTAAATGAGATGGAAATGCTTCAAAGCATTGGCAATTCCGTTGTCCTCTATATCGGTTGTCTGGTAAGTGCAGTGAGGCAGGATCAGGGGATCCGAGTCGCCCATTGCGATGCTGTTTCCGGCGAACTGCAGCATAAGAAGATCGTTCGTGCTGTCGCCGAATGCATAGGTGTCTTTGACCGGAACCCCAAGGCGGTCTGCCAGAAACCGGATTCCGGTTGCTTTGCTGAGATTTTTCTGAGTCAGTTCCCATGCCTTGTCTTCATGTATGAAACACAGAAAATGTTCATCTGCAAATTTGCGGAAAGTTTCCATATCAGAATCAGCAGACGGAAAAGCCAGAAACTTGTCAAATGTAAAATGGTTGTATGTTTCGGGCGGGTAGAGAGCCAGATCTTCTACTATAACTTCTGCTTTCAGCTTCTGAACAGTTTCAGGAACAGCACATGAACTGCTGTCATATAAAATCTTATCCGGGCGTTCAAAAAACGCAGGAATTCTGCATTCCCGCAGTAATTCTGTTGTTTTACGGCAAAGCGGATTTGGAATAGAACTGGAAAACAAAAGCTCTTCATTCATATAAATCTGGCTGCCGCATCCGCATACATAGCCGTCGAATCCCATTTCTTTAATGATTTCCGGAATCATTGTATAGGTACGTCCGGAATTGATGAAAAGGAGATGACCATTATAGCGGGCTTCTTTTAAAGCCTGTTTCGCACTGTCCGGAACTGTCCATGGGTAAGGGGTTAACAGGGTTTTGTCAATGTCAAAAAATAAGAGTTTACGATTATTCTCCATCAGATGTCTCCTCTGTCTCAGTATCTGTATTGTCATAAAATTCGTCATCAGAAGGATTTTCATTTCCTGTATGTACGCGGATTCCGTTCAGTTCAACTTCGCCTTCCATTGGGATCACAAGGCACTTGCGTCCGTCAATTACGCGTGTTTCCACAAGATCGGCACGTTCAGGATCTACGTGGACTACAACATCCGGGGTTTTGATCTCGAATCTTTTTGTATTGGTGATGTTGGAAGCGACCAGAGAGGATTTTTCCCCGGCTGTGATCTCGTATTGTTCATCAAATGACTGTAGTTTTTCATCTTCTACGCCGCATTCTTCAAAGAGGCGTTTTACCTCAGATTTGGTCAGAACTACAGGTTCCGGCTCATCCTTCTGTGATTCGATCAGGTCGTTTAATTTCTCGTGAATGCTTAATACAGTGTCATATCTGCAGTCGTCGCCCAGAGTATCTTCAACCAGTGCGTTAAAGGAATCACGCTGTCCTCCTGCAGAAAGAGGTGCTGTACATCCAAGCAGTTCATCGATAAAAATATCCCGAAGCTCGTTTGCATTTTTACTATAATAAAGGACACCATGGATGTCAGTGCTGCGGTCGTTAAACTGCGGGAAAAGGAAAGCAACATCCGGAAGTTCCACGATCCAGTCGCGGATACGGTCCTGGATGCTGTTGGTTTCGGCATTGTAGCAAAGACCTGCCTTAGAGAGTTTTACAGGACAGATACAGCACATGATGTGCTCATAAATCTCATCAGATGCATCAAACATTTCTGCACCGTCGGAAGACTTTCCGGGGATATCATATACTCCATGGATCAGGATGATGTAGTAGTTTTCGGGATAATCATAGTTTCCAATGATCTTATCGTAGAAACTTTCTACCAGTGCATCATCGGTCAGTTTGCTTTCTCTCAGTTTCATAAGAAAATGTTGAGTTCCGTCCTCAGTTTCCTGCTCGAGAGGAAATTCCATGTTCATCAGATTTTTTCCTATTGTTCCGGAAAGGGATTTGCGGAAAATTTCAAAGTATTTGAACATTTCTTCTTCTGATAAAGAGAGAAATGCTTCTTTCAGTTCGGTTTTTTTATTCTTTTCTCCGTCAACGTAACATCCGCAGATGCGGGTGAGAGAACAGTTCTCGGGAGTGAACTGTTTCTTGATTTCAGAAATTTCTTTTTTGTTCATATAGTTTATACCTCATGTTAGTCTGTTCTTTATTATAGACCAGTTGTGATGCAGGGGCAAGGAAAATTGCCTGAAAATTATGGGAAATACAGGTGAGTTTTGGTAGATGTAGTGCTATAATATAGGAAGATATTGTTGCCTGGCTGTGTTGCTGAGAACGTGGTGGACAGTAATGTTGCTTTGACAGTGATGAAAATAAATACAGGAGGATATGAGACATGAATGAGACAATAAAAAATCTTTTGGAGCGAAGAAGTGTACGTGGTTATAAAGAAGATCTGGTGCCGGAAGAAGTGTTGAATGAAATTCTTGAAGCAGGGGAATACGCACCAAGCGGAATGGGACAACAGGGTACACTTATGGTAGTAACACAGAATCCGGAACTTGTTGCGAAGCTTTCTAAAATGAATGCGGATGTGATGGGGACTGAGAGTGATCCGTTCTATGGGGCACCGACAGTTGTTGTGGTCTTTGCAGACAGTAATATGCCTACATGTGTGGAAAATGGAAGTCTGGTTATGGGAAATCTGATGAATGCTGCTCATGCCCTTGGGGTTGATTCCTGCTGGATTCATCGTGCAAGAGAGGTGTTTGCTTCTGAAGAAGGAAAGGCATTGAAGGCAGAGTGGGGTGTGCCGGAGTCTTATGTTGGAATTGGTCATTGTGTGCTTGGTTATCGCTCCGGGGAATATCCGAAAGCGAAAGCGAGAAAAGACGGATTTGTGATCAGGGTGTGATTGTAGTGTGGCGGCAGAGTGATTCCTGAAACAGGCTGGCAGGAAAGATGTGAGAATGTTCGGGAAATCAAGTTGCCGGCACAGTAGCTGTGAGAGAGGATTACTGTTGAGTATATTTGATTTTAAGAGAAAGAAGTACAGAACGTTTCTGCAGGATTCTGAGACAGGTGAGGAGATTACTGAGGAGTATGAGAAAGGCCGGGGAGTCTGGAAAAAGCATGATGTTCAGGATGGGAAGGGTTCGGAGATGAGAGAGAATCTGATAAGGAAGCATTATTGGTTTTCGGGGAGAGTGCAGGGAGTTGGATTTCGCTATCGGGCCTGTTATATTGCCAGTTCTCTGGGGGTTACCGGTTGGGTGAGAAATAACTGGGATGACCGCGTGGAGATGGAGGCGCAGGGGAGCAGGGAGCTGCTTGCGCAGATGGTGGAGATGTTGGGGAGACAGAGGTTTATTGAGATTGAGGGGATTGAGGAGAGGGTGATTCCGGTGGAGGTTGAGAGTGGGTTTTATTCCAGATGAAAGGGACGCAAGCTCAAATCATTCTCTTCGGCTCGGTTTCGGGTCTTAAGAAAAGCTAAGCCCGGGAAGATCAGCTAAGAGGGACGCAAGCTCAAATCATTCTCTTCGGCTCGGTTTCGGGCCTTAAGAAAAGCTAAGCCCCGGAAAATCTGCTAAAAGCATTCACAGATAACTCAAACTCGCCGCGAAGCGGCTCAGACAGTGAGTGATCTGCGAATAACGCAGATTTCCCGGGGCTAAGTTTTTCTAAAGGCCCTGCAAATGTCGCCGAAGAGAATGATTTGAGCTTGCTGGCTGTTGGCTGTGACAGAGATGGCTGAAAGAGAAGCGGGATGGTGGTTTGTTAGTTTGGCGGAATAGAAAAGTTTCCTATATATAGTATGAAGGGGAAGGAAAAGCTGGGGTGTTGTGTATATATGGTATATGGATGCTGCATGATATAGGAAGGATAGATGGGAGGATGGTTGGAATTCCGGTGTCAGATAGACTGGATGTCTGTTGGGAATTTAGTGGAGATTAGGGTGAAAATATAAAAAGTTT
>ENA-OQHF01000075-OQHF01000075.1-human-gut-metagenome-genome-assembly--contig:-NODE-75-length-58263-cov-4.370906_pt1 | contig 58263 bp, 63 predicted proteins | sample MGYA00242559_ERZ504709 | MGnify/ENA primary metagenome ERZ504709 (study PRJEB26092, sample SAMD00036203) | human gut metagenome | host: Homo sapiens | study: EMG produced TPA metagenomics assembly of... | reverse complement strand
ATAGCTTTGATTGCAGATGAAAATTTGAGATTCTCATCGTATCTTCACAACAAGTTGCTCAGAAATGAGGATTTTATGAAAAATGATATGAAGCTTGTGCGGCGGGCAAAACGCGGAGATGTGGATGCATTTGCCGAATTATATGCCGGAATATATAAGGATATGTATCGATTTGCATTGTACACACTCCGAAATACGAGCGATGCGGAAGATGCGGTAAGCGATGCTGTTACGGATGCGTTTGCATCGATCCGGAAACTGCGCAGTGAAGAGGCATTTAAGAGCTGGATATTTCGGATTTTATCCAATAAATGCAAGGATAAACTGCGTGAATACGCGGGTAAAAATGAGACCGGGATGGAAGATATAGAGGAACTCGCGCTTGATACCGGATCGGAGATGACAGAATGTATCCAGGTGAGGAAGCTGTTTTTTTGAACTGGCGGATGAGGAGCGGCTGATCATCAGTATGCACCAGTTCGCAGGCTATACAAGCCGTGAGATCGCTGCAATATTACATATGAATGAAAATACCGTGCGCTCGAAGGAAAGCCGGGCATTAAAAAAAATGGGTGAGTGGTTACAATAAATTGCTATCAGTAGTTAATGAGGTAGTGAAAAAGGGATTTTTCATTACAGAATGGAGGTGCCTATGTCAGAAAAAAGAAATTTTAGATAAAATAGAAAAAATCTGCCGCACAGGAAAAAATTCCAGAGAGTATTGAACCGGAGCAGATCAAAAGAAAATTAAAGGAGAACCAGAAAAACAAGGTAAAACGGAGAAGCGGGATCACTTATTACGGGGCTGTAGCAGCGGCGGCACTTGTGCTTGTCATTGGCGCAGCAGGAGGAATCCATGCGGTTACCGGGGGCGGCACAGGGCTTATGACGGCGCCGGTGGGTATAGAAAAAGCGGCATCCGGGCAAAAGTCAGATGAAGGATCAGAAGGCAGCAGCGAATTAAAAGATGGAGCGACTGCAGGCGTAGAGAAAAATGCACAAAAAAAAGATGCAGGATCTTTGTATACAGTCGCAAAAAATTATGGAGAGGTCTATGATGCAATTTGCTCTGGCAGTGGTCAGGAAAAGGAAGCAGATGGAATAGCGGTTGCGGAGGGAGATAGTTCTAACTCTGGTGATGCAGCGACATATATTATGGATGACACATCAGATACCGTGGATGCGGCTGTAGACGGAGTGGAAGAAATCGGTGGTACACAGATGATAAAGGGCGCAGGAGCACAGGAGGGACAGACAGCGGCAGATATATCATCAGATACGGAAAAACAGCGGTATTCCGGGACAAATCTGCAGAAAGAAGGCGTGGATGAGAGCGATTTTGTCAAAACAGATGGTTCTTATATTTACACGGTAAGCCACAATGAAATATTGATTACGGATATCCGGAAAAAAGCATTAAAACAGATCGGAAAAATACAGATTTCTGAAACTTCATCCGACCGTGTGCTTGAGATGTATGTGGATGGTGATATTTTAAGCGTGATCGTGGAAAGTGAAGATTCCGGACTGGAAATGCAGGCAGATGATACAGAAAATTATACGGAAGACTGCTTTTATTATTTTAGTGAGGGAACACAGACACAAGTTCTTACCTATAATATCAGTGATCCGGAAAAGCCTGTAAAAACCGGGTGTGTGACGCAGGATGGAATGTATCAGACATCAAGAAAAACAGGGGACATGATTTATCTTTTTACGAACAAAAGGGTAAGCCTGCCGGAACAGACAAAAGAAGAAGCAGTCACGGATGAGAATGCAGGGGGATGGATCCCATTGGTAAATGATACGGCAGTGGCGGCAGAAGATATTTATATCGGAGATGGTGGGAGTAACAGTCTGCTGGTATCCTCTGTGGATGTGAAAAAACCGGATCAGATTGTGGATAACACCATGATTTTGAGCCAGTATGTGGATATTTATGTGAGTGAAAGTGCCTTTTATCTGTACCAGAGAAAAGGATATTGGGATGATGTAGTAACACAGATCGCAAAGTTTGATCTTTCTGATGGAAAAATGAACGCCGTTGGAGCAGTTTCTGCGAATGGAAGAGTTACAGATACATTTGCGGTCAATGAATGCGAGGGAAAATTAAGAGTGTTAACGTCCGGTCAGAATGCGGTGAGTGGAGAAGCAGAAAATAATCTGTATCTGTTTGATGAAAATCTGAATCTTACCGGAAAAATTGAAGGTCTTGCGCAGGGAGAAGAAATCTATGCGGCGCGTTATCTGGGGAATATGGCTTATTTTGTTACTTATCGCAATACAGATCCGCTCTTTGCAGTGGATTTGTCGGATGACAAAAATCCCAAGGTACTCGGTGAATTAAAGATCAGTGGATTTTCAGAGTATCTGCATTTCTGGGGAGAAGATAAACTGGTCGGGATCGGATATGAGACGGATGAAAAAACAGGGGAACATACAGGTATCAAGATTACAATGTTTGACATTTCAGATTCTTCCAGTTTAAAAGAGATGAACAGTCTCGTATTAAAAGATTATAATTACAGTGAGGCACTCTATAATTATAAATGTGTGCTTGCAGATGCGGAGGAAAATCTGCTTGGATTTGCACTGCAGTCCTATGGGGATGAGGAGAGTGCCGCATATCTTTTACTTTCATGGAATGGAGAAAAATTTGAAACATTGCTGTCGCAGAATCTGACCGATCAGGCCGGAAAGCAGGATGCATCAAAAGGTGCAGACACTTCTGCGTACCGGGGAATCTATGTTGGAGATATGTTTTATATTGTCAGTACAGAAACAATCACGTCTTATGACAGAATACAGGAATATTGTGTGAAAAAAAGCATAAGTTTTAAGTAGGAAGATGAAAAAATTTAAAATCTGTCTTGACGCAGAGGAACTGTTTTGATAAAATCGTTACAGAACTTCTGCGACAGGCAGATGAATATGGCGCGGTAGCCAAGCGGTAAGGCTCCGGTCTGCAACACCGTCATCACCGGTTCGAATCCGGTCCGTGCCTTTAAAAACCTCGAAAATATTTATTTTCGAGGTTTTTGTTTTATACATATCAAATGAACGATGAGCAAATATCTGGTTGTTGATAAAGATATGTGCAAGTTGGAAATGTAGTGGATACAGATGGAGAAAAAAATGCTGACTGAAGTTTTTTATTTACACGAAAAAGGATCTCTTGCGGATGCAAGACTTTGTACCTATATACTCGATGATTCTGATTCGATTGCGATTGAGAAACGTCCGATGATGCTCATCTGTCCGGGAGGCGGTTACGAGCACACGTCTGACCGGGAAGCAGAGCCGCTCGCCATGCATTTTCTGAGTATTGGCTATCATGTGGCAGTGCTGCGCTATTCGGTGGCACCGGCAGTTTATCCGACGGCCCTATTAGAGGCAGCGGCGTCCATGAAGCTGATTCATGAACATGCGAAGGAGTGGTATGTGGACACAGATAAGATCGTGGTGCAGGGATCTTCTGCAGGCGGACACCTTGCAGCATGCCTTGCGATGTTCTGGCATACAAAGTGGCTGGCAGAGATGGCGGATGTAACAAACGATATATTAAAACCTGCAGCAATGCTTTTAAATTACCCGGTTATTACTTCCGGAGAATATGCACACCGGGGATCTTTTAAACAGCTTCTTGGCGGAAATGAGACGGAGGAACTGTTAGAATTGCTTTCACTGGAAAAACAGGTCACAGAGCACACACCGCCGGCATTTATCTGGCATACCTATACAGACCAGTCGGTTCCGGTGCAGAACTCGCTGCTTTTGATCGGTGCAATGAAAAAACATGAGATCCCGGTTGAGTTCCATATGTATCCGGTAGGAAAACACGGCCTCAGCACCTGCAGCAGACTTACTGCCATGCGGGATGGTACGGGGATCCAGAAGGAGTGCGGGAGCTGGCTTCCTTTGGCAAAGAGGTGGCTGATCGCACTCCGGGATGAGTAAAAAAATTATTTTAAAACAATCTTTACAAATTTCTTTTTACCACGTTTTACGACAAGTCCGTCAGCACCGAAAGCGTCAGCTCCGTAAGTGGTCTGGATGTCTGTTACTTTTTCGTCAGCAACGGAGACACCGCCCTGCTGTACGGCACGTCTTGCGTCGGAGCGGGATGGAGCAAGCTCAGCTTTTACTAAGAGAGCAAGGATATCTAAATCGCCGTCTGCAAAGTCAGCAGCAGTCAGCTCTAAGGTCGGCATGTGGGCAGAGTCGCCACCGCCTGCGAATAAAGCGTGGGATGCTTCTTTTGCTTTGTTTGCTTCTTCCTCGCCGTGAACCAGTTTGGTCAGCTCGAAAGCAAGAATCTCTTTTGCCTGGTTTAACTGTGCGCCTTCCCAGCTTTCCATTGCGTCGATCTCCTCTAATGGAAGGAAAGTCAGCATACGGATGCATTTTAATACGTCCGCATCAGAGACGTTTCTCCAGTATTGGAAGAAGTCGAATGGGGAAGTCTTGTTCGGATCAAGCCATACAGCACCGGACTGTGTTTTACCCATTTTTTTGCCTTCGGAATTTAAAAGAAGGTTGATGGTCATCGCGTAAGCGTCTTTTCCGAGTTTTCTACGGATCAGCTCGGTACCGCCTAACATGTTGCTCCACTGGTCATCACCGCCGAACTCCATGTTACAGCCGTATTTCTGGTATAAGGTGTAGAAGTCGTAACTCTGCATGATCATGTAGTTAAACTCTAAGAAACTTAACCCTTTTTCCATACGCTGTTTGTAGCATTCTGCGGTCAGCATACGGTTAACGGAGAAATGAGCGCCGACTTCACGCAGTACGTCAATGTAATTTAAGTCCATCAGCCAGTCTGCGTTGTTTACCATAAGTGCTTTTCCATCGGAAAAATCGATGAAACGGCTCATCTGTTTCTTGAAGCAGTCACAGTTGTGCTGGATCGTTTCCGGTGTCATCATCTGGCGCATGTCGGTACGGCCGGATGGATCCCCGATCATGGCAGTTCCGCCGCCGATTAAGGCGATTGGTTTGTTGCCTGCCATCTGGAGACGTTTCATTAAGCATAATGCCATGAAGTGTCCTACATGAAGGCTGTCTGCGGTCGGGTCAAAACCAATGTAAAAAGTAGCTTTTCCGTTGTTGATCAGATCTTTGATCTCTGCTTCGTCAGTTACCTGGGCGATCAGGCCTCTGGCAACTAATTCATCGTATAATGTCATAATTATAAATCCTCCTGAAAATAAAATTGCATTAAAAAATCCCCGTCCCAAAAAGGACGAGGATAAAACTCGTGATACCACCTTTGTTCGCAGGCAATTCACATTGTCTGCCTCATCGAGTGTCCGACAACACTCAGGCGCTTGTAACGTGCGCCGCTACGTCACAGCCTACTATCGCATCCTTAGAAATACGAATTTGGTGTGAAGCTCGGGGATGTATTCGAAATAAGTTTTCCGTGCACCTCTCATCGACCGGTTGCTTTCTGTCCGTTCCGCTTATTTTTACTTCTTCCCGTCAAAGCTGTTGTTCTGCTTCAATTAACGCCATTATAGACGCGGTGCGTCGGATTTGTCAAGAAAATATTTTTTTAAAGACTGCGACCTTTTATCTTTTTTCATGCGTCTAATCTATGTAAAGGTTCAGTGGTCAGAATGTTGCCACGGAATCATGCAAAGAGCATGAAAAAAATTGTATACTCAGAGGTAAAAAACGACATGGGATATACAATGACATGCCTTCTATGAGCTCAGAAGAAACAACAGAATATACAGGATATTTAAGCCGGCGGAAAGGAAAAGTTATGAAAAAAGAAGAATTGGGAGAGCTGATCATCGCATCCGAGGATATGATGTATCATGTGGCAAAAACGCTTCTGTACCGTGATGCGGACTGCGCAGATGCGATCCAGGAAACGATCGTGAAAGCATTTTCCAAACTGCATACATTAAAATCGGATGTCTATGCGAAGACATGGCTGACAAGGATTCTCATCAATGAATGTTATACCGTGATGAGGAAAGAGAAGAAAAGTGGTGTCGCTTGAGGATTATCAGATGGAGGAGCGTGCGGCAGAGACAAAAGATTATTCGGAATTATATGAGGCGATCAGCCGTCTGTCAGAGGATGCGAGGCTTTCTGTCACACTGTATTACATGGAGGGGTACAGTGTGCGGGAGATAGCGGGGATCTTAGGTGTGACAGAGAGCGCCGTAAAGAACCGTCTGTCGCGTGCGAGGGCGAAACTGAAAAACGAATTGGAACAGGAAAACAGTTACGGAATGGAGAGTTGAGTATGAATATTGAAAATATGGAACAGGAATTTCCGAAAATGCCACAGAGCATGCGGGACATGATAGAAAAAGAAGTGGAAAAACAGGTAAAAGTGACACCGCAGAGAGGTTATTTTTCCCTGAAAAAAGCGGTAGTGGCGTCACTGGCGGCAACGTTTGTACTTGGAACGACGATTTTTGCGGGTACAAAATTATATCGCATGAGCAGCAGTCCGCAGGGTAATTACGGTATGACGACTAAAATTGAAAAAACGGATGCGACAGAAAATACAGAAAAAATAGATCCGGCACCGCAGCTTGCAATGAAATTATCTTATCTGCCGGATGGAATGACAGAGACGGAAGAAGGAAAATACAGCTATGAACAGACACCGGGGCAGGGAGGTATCTCGATTGTATTTTATCAGATGGATACCGGTGATGAGGCATTTTGGATGCAGGATCATTATGTGACGGAAAGTGAAAATATACAGGTTGGAAACCACGATGGTGTCTATGAAAAAATGCAGAATATTGTGGGTGATGACTCTGCATTTGACCAGATGATCTATGTAACTTATCCGGAATATCATTATGTCATGCAGATGTATGTCGGTCATGATGTGACAAAAGAGGAGGCCTGCAAGGTTGCAGAGGGCATTATTTTAGCACCGTCGGAGGAACTTGCGGATGGCACGGTGATAAGTCCATATAACTGGAGCGATTATGAGGATGCTATGGCGGAGAATAGCGGTGAGGATGAGGCGTTAAAGACGACAGCCACTGCGGAGGAGATGAAAAATCTGCATAAGATCGGCGAGGAATTTGCTGTGACGGGAGAAACTGATGGAGAATCACAGAATCTGCGGATCAAAGTGACAGATGTGAAAGTGACGGATGATGTCGCAATCCTTGATCCGGTTTTTATGGATCGTGATATGCTGGACGTGGATGAAAATGGAAAACTTCTTCCGGATACGATTTCTTACATCAAAGCCGGAGACGGCATCAATACGCTCGATGAGGTCATAAGCAGCAGGGAAGTACCACGGAAATTAGTATATGTTACGTTAGAATATACCAATGCCGGGGAAACAGATTTGAAGGATGTTTTGTTTTTTGATTCCGTCATGAAGATAAGAGAAAAAGACGGAGTTTACGAGATCTGCGGCGGGGAACAGCCAAAAGAGGGGGATGTATGGGATACAGTTCAGGCGGACAGTAGCAGTTTAGAGCATGGCGAAGAAATGGCATATTACGATGTGACCGGCGGAGAGCGGGGAAACAATTATTTTGACAGCATCAAAGCCGGGGAGACAAAGATATTGCATGTGGGATTTGTTGTGGATGAAGATGCACTCCCGTATCTTTATCTGAATACCGGTACTTCCGGCAGCACATATATGTTTACGGAGGAGGATTTAGAGCAGGGACTGGTGGATATCCGGCAGTAAAAAGGGAACAGTGGTAAAAAGGAAAGTGCACCCGGAAATCGGATTGTAGGAACGGTTTTCGGGTGTCTTTTTTGTGTAATGATTGAAAGCCAGTAAAATGCATGATAATATAAAACAATCAGAAAGAATGGTTATGCTAGAAAGGATCAGCCAGTAAAAAGAAAATTTACAGTGTGAACCGTAACAATTTGCAGGCTGGCAGTGTGGAAAATGGATAAAAAGGTAGTATTTCTTGATGTAGACGGAACAATGGTCAACGAAAAAGGCGAGATCCCGGAGTCCGCACAGTACGCAGTCCGTACGGCGCAGGCAAACGGCCACCGGATGGTGGTATGCAGCGGACGCAGCCGTTTTCAGATCTATGATGCACTGTTGGAACTTGGATTTTCCGGGATCGTCGGTGGAGCCGGAGCCTTTGTGGAGGACGAGGGAAAAGAGTTTTATCATGCATATATTGATGAGGAACACAGAAAAAGCAGTTTTGATTATTTAGAGAGCAATGGATTTTTATTCTGTTACCAGGCGGATGACGGTGTGGTGTTGAACCAGAGAAGCTGCGACGGCATGTTAAAGGTTTACCGGGATGCCGGAATGAGTAAAGAGCGCTTAGACCGCCTGATCGGACGGATGCACCTGACCGAGCAGCCATGGAAAAACGAAAAAAATGAGAAGATCATTTATTACGGCGCACCGTTTCCGGTCGCAAAGGTTCATGCGGACATGGAACCATATTTTGATGCAGTGGCGATCAGTCTGGACGGAATGGGTGATTTTGCGGGCGAGATCGGGATCAATGGCATTAACAAGGCGACAGGCATGGAGCGGTATCTGAACCATGTCGGCATTTCACGGGAAAACTGTATTGCGATCGGTGACGGACCGAACGATCTTCAGATGATGGAGTACGCCGGGATCAGCGTAGCGATGGGAAATGCGCGGGATGAGGTAAAGCGGCTGGCAGACATGGTGACAGACCATATTGATGAGGATGGAATTTTGCATGCGTTTGAGCGCCTTGGACTGATAAACGATTGTATTTGATGGAAAATGATGATACCATGAAATGGTGCAGGAAAAACCACGAATGGGATCGTGATGAGAGATCGGAGGAGCCCTATGGATAAAAAATCAGTTCGGGCAGTTGCAGTCACTATTTTTTCCGGGGTATTAATTTTTGGAGAGCATGTTTGCAGGCGGAGTCGCAAGCGAGGAGACAGGTAAAAGTCTTAGAAGGCATGCGGGGACTGCGCAGAGTGAAATAATGTGCATTATCTGGTAACGAACAGTTATTCCGGGAGCCAGGACATTGTGCAGCAGACGCAGGAGATCTGGGCTGACCTGTTAGATGAAACCTGGGCAGCGGAGTATAAGAATACGGATGCCGATGGTGCCATGACGTTTTTAAAGGAATTTTGTGATGGGGTTACGGTCAATTCTTACCAGGCAGGAGTCTGGAGCCAATGGAATGGCTACAGTACGACGACGGACATTCCAAATTATCAGGCACTTACGAATCCTGGCTACCGTGAGGAGGACGTTGTTTCTGCGGAATGTGTAGACTTAGATGACGGGGCGACGCAGATCATTTTTTTCATTATCAGGGCAGCAGTTGAAAGAAAAAAGAGATCAGGCGCTTGATCTTATAGAACCGGCTGGTATGGAGGTGGAAGACGATACGGAGCAGATGGATAAGATGTCCGTCTATTACGAACAGTATCAGAAAACAGGCTATCAGAATGAGCGGATCGCATATACCATTAATAAATCCGGTGTTCTGACAGGAATGGAATACAGTTTTGATGTGAAACGGCCAAAAGTTGTGATAAAGGGTGGCGAGCAGAAGTTTGAAGGGGAAGAGGAATACGCAATGGGAGTGAAGATAGAGGTGCTTTCCTATAATCAGGCGAATATTCCGAAAGTGATCCGAAAGTGTGCAGCAGATGCCGGATATGACAGGTGAAGGCTGATGGAGATATAGATGATTTTCATTTATAACGGAAGAATGTGCATTCTAATGTTGGAAACAACAGAGTGATTTGATTGTTGAAAAGTGTGTAATGTTAACTTGATGAAAATAAAAAGTTGACATTACACTCTTTTTTGAGTAATATTGTTAACTATAAGATGAGCGGAGGTTAACAAAAAATGAAAACGAAGGGCGTAATTTACTGTGGATTATTTACTGCACTGATTGCAGTCGGGGCATTTATCAAAATTCCGATACCGGTCGTGCCATTTACCCTGCAGTACCTGTTTACGATGCTGGCAGGTCTGCTGCTTGGTTCAAGACTGGGAACGGTGTCTGTACTTTCGTACATGCTGCTTGGGCTGGCTGGTCTTCCAATTTTTTCGGAGGGCGGCGGACTGTGGTATGTGTTTAAACCCAGTTTTGGATATATCATCGGATTTGCAGTGGGTACATTTGTGACATGGATGGATTGCGGAACATATGGAAAAAAAGACCATTGCACGGTACCTTCTGGCAAATCTGGCAGGACTGTTTTGTGTCTATGCAGTCGGTATGATTTATTACTATATCATCTGTAATTTTGTGATTAATACGCCGATTGCGGCAGGACCACTGTTTTTGTACTGCTTTGTTTTAGCGGTGCCGGGGGACATTGCCTTAAGTATTCTTGGGGCAGTGGTGGCAAAGCGTGTCAGACCGGTGCTTGCTTATGAGGCAGTGCGGGTAAGATCTTAAAGATGTTGCAGCAGATATGGTTCATGAGATACAAATACATGGATCTGCGTTGGGATTATGCGCAGTATCTGAAAGATAAGCGGGAGAAAAAGAAATGAATGCATTTACATTAGCGGAAGAAATTATTAACGGAAGAAGAATCACAAGGGAAGATGACCTTTCATTTTTCCTGACCTGTGATCTTGAGGAGCTCTGTGAAGGAGCAGATAAGATCAGGGAAGCACGGATCGGGGATAAAGTAGATCTGTGTTCAATTATCAACGGGCGCAGCGGAAGATGCCCGGAGGACTGCAAATACTGTGCACAGTCGGCGCACCATCATACAAACTGTGAGGAGTATGATTTCCTTCCGGAGGAAGAGATTCTGGCAGCATGCAAAATGAATGAGCGGGAAGGCGTTGATCGTTTTTCTATCGTTACAGCGGGAAGAGCACTGACGGGAGAGGAATTTGACAAGGCGATCCATGCATATGAGACGATGAAAAAAGAGTGTAAGATCGATCTGTGTGCCTCCATGGGATTTCTTTCTGCAGAACAGCTGCACAGACTGCACGAGGCGGGGGTTACCAGCTATCATCACAACATAGAGACATCCAGACGTAATTTCCCAAATATCTGCACAACACATACCTATGACATGAAGATCGAAACATTGAAAAAAGTAAAGGCAGAGGGAATGTGCGCCTGCTCCGGCGGAATCATCGGCATGGGAGAAACGTGGGAGGACAGACTGGATATGGCGGTCAGTCTTGCAGAGCTTGGAATCGACTCGATTCCGATCAATGCGCTGATGCCGATACCGGGAACACCGTTAGAACATCTGCCAAGACTGTCAGAGGCTGATATTTTGCGCACGATCGCATTTTTCCGTTATATCAACCCGGATGCCAATATCCGTCTTGCTGCGGGAAGGGCACTTTTGACAAACGATGGGGAAATTGCATTCCAGGCAGGGGCATCCGCATCCATTACCGGAAACATGCTGACAACGGTGGCATGCGCAACGATCCGTAGCGACAGACGGATGTTAGAAGATTTAGGCCGTGATGTGACACCGGTGTACTGGACAGAAGAAAAGTCAGAGGCATAGTAAGAATCGTCATATGGAAAAGAAATGTCCTTGTTATGTGGAAGGAAAGATTACAGAAAAGAGGATGGATATGAGCAAAGCTTTATTTATCACGGGTACCGGGACGGATATCGGAAAAACTTATGTGACCGGGCTGATCGTAAAAAAGCTGGCAGAAGAGGGAAAGTCAGCGGCATATTATAAAGCGGCAATGAGTGGAAATGACCGCAGGGCGGACGGCTCACTGATCCCCGGAGATGCCCTGTTTGTGCAGAAAATATCGGGGATTACACAGCCGCTTGAGGAAATGTGTCCTTATGTATATGAACATGCATATTCACCGCATCTTGCTTCACGGATCGAGGGACATCCGGTGGAGATGGCTGTGGTCAGAGATGGCTACCGGGCAGTATGTGATAAATATGATTATGTGACCGTGGAGGGCAGCGGCGGTATTTTGTGCCCGATCTGTTTTGATGAGGCAAAGATCCAGCTTGAGGATGTGGTGTTGGAGCTTGGACTTTCCAGTATCCTGATCGCAGATGCCGGGCTTGGTACGATCAACAGTGTTGTGCTGACAGCAGAGTATATGAAGGCGCATCATTTACCGTTAAAGGGAATCATATTTAACCATTATCATCCGGGGAATGTGATGGAGGACGATAACATCTTTATGTGCGAATATATGACCGGACTGCCGACACTTGCGAAGGTACAGGACGGGGACACGGAGCTTAAGATGGATGTGGAAGCACTTGCGGGATTATATGAGTAAAGTTGATATGTATGAAATTTTGCAGCTATTTGGCAGCAGACTGTTAAGTAGTTGAGAACAGAATAAAAGAGGAGTAAAAATATGATCTGGTATCCTTACGAACAGATGAAAACAATGCGGGAACCTTATAAAATTTTAGATGCCGAGGGTGTTTATCTTTATACGAAAGATCAGAAACTGATCGATTCGGTATCGTCCTGGTGGTGTATGATCCATGGCTATAAACACCCGGAACTGACGGCTGCCATCAAAGAACAGGCAGATCATTTCTGCCATGTCATGCTTGGCGGACTGACACATGAGCCGGTGCAGAAGCTTTCGGATAAGTTGCAGGAGTATTTACCGGGAGATTTGGATTACTGCTTTTTCTCGGATTCCGGAAGTGTTGCGGTGGAAGTCTCCTTAAAGATGGCATTACAGTACAATACAAATCAGGGCAGAAAACGTCCGCTTGTGCTTGCATTAGAGCATGCTTACCACGGGGATACGTTTAAGGCGATGGAAGTGGGGGATGATGAGGATTATCATTTCGCATTTGAAGAAAAAACGGGTGTGGTCCATATACCGACCGAAAATCGCGGCACTGGAGGAGGCATTTGAGAAATATCATGACGAATTGAACTGTTTTATCGTGGAACCGCTGCTGCAGGGCGCAGGCGGAATGCGGATGTATGATATTTCTTTCCTGAAACGCGCACGCGAATTGTGTGATGCGTATGATGTACTTTTGATCTTTGATGAGGTTGCAACGGGATTTGGAAGAACCGGCAACCGTTTTGTGGCAGATCTGGTACTGCCGGATATCTTAGTGCTCGGAAAGGCACTGACCGGAGGTTATATCGGTCATGCGGTGACAGTGGCAAACCACAAGGTATTTGATGCATTTTACAGCGATAATGACCGTCATGCACTGATGCACGGACCGACCTTTATGGGAAATGCACTTGCCTGTGCCGTAGCACTCAAAGGGATTGAGATTTTTGAACGTGAAAATTATATGGGGAAGATCAAACGCATTGAAGAAATTTCACACCGTGAGATGGACGGCTTTACGGATCCGAGGATCAAAGAAGTGCGTATTATGGGCGGCTGTACCTGTGTGGAAGTGCACGATGGAGCAGCCCTTGAGGGATTCCAGCAGTTTGCATATGAGAGAGGAGTCTTTTGCCGTCCGTTCTTAAAGTACATGTATTCCATGGTTCCTTACATTATAGAGGAAGAGGAACTGGTTCAGATTTTTGATGTGATGAAAGCATGGTTTCGCAGAGGTTAAAGCAGGTACTTGACATTAGACAGACAACTGTTAACATAGAATTAATCACTGTATGAAAAATCTGCATGATAAGGAGAAAAGACTATGTTAACAGCATTGTTTATTATTTTAATGTTTGCCGTATTTGGAAAATTGATCCTGTTTGCTTTCAAGGCATCCTGGGGGATCTTAAAAGTTTTACTTACGATCATTATCTTCCCGTTGTTTTTGATCGGGTTATTTGTTTCAGGACTGGTTTATATTGCACTGACACTGCTTGTAATCGCAGGAATTGTGTCGGTGGTCAAATCGTTGACGTAAAAATTACAATAGCGGATGTTCGGCACATGCTGCCAGACGTTCATAGCGTCTGTCGACTTCTGCCTGAATCTGGTCTGCAACCGATTTATATTCTTCGGTGGCAAGATGTTTCGTGCGCCCCATCATGGAAAACCATTCCGTGACGGGGATTTTTTTATGCGATTTTTTTGGATCATAGCTCAGTGATGTGATGCCGCGTTCGATTTCATAGAGCGGAAAATAACAGCAGTCTACGGCGGCAGCAATGACTTTTCGTTCTGTGTCCGGACGGTCATTCCAGTTGAGCGGGCAGGCGGAGAGCGCTTTTACATAGGCGGTGCCGAATTCCCTTGCATAGGCAGCTGCTTTTGCAGCCTTTTTGATAAAATCATGTGGGTTCGACTCGGCGACGGTTGCCACATAGGGGAGGTGGGTCGCGGCCATGATCTGGGGCATGTCTTTGTGGAAAAAGGTCTTTCCGTACTGTGTTTTTCCGAGGTGGGAGGTGGAGCTTTTCGCACCCATCGGGGTGGAGTAGGAAAGCTGGTAACCGGTGTTCATATATCCGCCGTTGTCATATTCAAATAAGAGCAGATGATGTCCGCGCAGTGCCGTTCCGAGTGCAGAACCCATGCCGATATCCATGCCGCCGTCACCACTTGCCATGATAAATGTGATCTCGCCTTTGGGATATTCCCCGCGTTTTTGCCGTTCCTCAAATACTTCCACCAGACCGCTTAAAGTAGCAGCTCCATTTTGAAACAGGTTGTGGATATATGGGATGCGGAATGCCGTTTTTGGGTAGGCAGTGGTTGTCACCATGCCGCAGCCGGTCTGGAACAGAAAGACCACATTTCCTTCGATCCCTTTTAACAGCAGATTTAAGTTGACCGGTATACCGCAGCCGGGACAGGTTCCGATTCCCGGGGCGATCCGCTTGGGCATGGCGGTGGCGTCTTTGATCAATCCACCTTTTACAAGCATTTTTCCGGTTGCAGGATCGAAAGTGCAGGTTGTGACACCGGGGGACTGGCGATCTTTGGTGAGGGGTGCATAATACTGTGGCTGTGGGCAATTTTCTGTCGTACCCGGCGTGATGCCATAGTAATCAAAAGCTTTGGCATCAGGCGAAAGTCCTTCACGAAACAGCGCAACAGCATCCTCCACAAAAAAATCCTTCCCGCCAAGTCCGTAAATGCGGGTCAGTACCCGGATCGGGTGTGTGGAATCCGTGATATCCTGCAGGGCGGCGCGCAGTTCTAAGGACATATTTCCGCCGCCGGCGCCGTAGCTGTCCTGACGGTCTGCGGCAACGATCGTCTTTGCATGCATACAGAGATGGCGTAATTCGTCAGATGGAAATGGACGAAGCACATTTAATGTGACGACGCCAGCGCGGATGCCCTCTTTGCGCAGCGTATCTGCTGCAACTGTGGCTGTGTGAAAAGAGGAACCGAGCAGAAAAAGGATAATATCTGCATCTTCACACAGATATCCGCGGCAAAAAGTATGCATTCTTCCGGAGAGGGAGGCGAACTCATCAAACAGCATGGGAAGTTTTTTTCGTGTTTCTTCCATGGCGAGAAAAAGCTGATATTTGTTGTTGATGATATCCGGTTCATTCATATAGGAGCCGACAGAGACCGGGTGATTCAGGTCGAGTACACTGTAAAAACGATTCTCCCAGGTGGAGTCATTTCCGGCAAAAGCGGAGATTTCGGGATTGTCACAGGAGAGTTTTTTCCCGATAAAGTGCTGTACGGTTTCATCTTCAGAAAAGACCATGCAGTTTTGTTTCTGATGGCTGGTAAAGAAACCGTCAAAGGCAACGACAACCGGGAGATTCACTTTTTCGGCAAGTTTCAAGGCGATCAGGTTGAAATCGTAGACCATCTGCGGGTCATCCGCAAACAGAATGATCCAGCCGGTATTTAAAAGATACATGATATCGCTGTGATCACCTTTGATGCACAGAGGGCCGGAGACAGTACGGCAGGCGACATTCATGACCATCGGCATGCGTGTGCCGGACTGCACCGGAAACTGCTCTAAGGCATAGAGCAGACCGTTGGCACTGGTGGCATTAAATACGCGTCCGCCGCCCGCCGAAGCACCGTAACAGATACCGGCGGCACTGTGTTCTCCCTCGGCGGCGATCAGCCGGATGTTGTGCTCGCCTCTTGCACCCGAAAGATCGAGATTTTCCGCAATCTGTGTGGAGGGGGTGATCGGATAATATCCCATGATATGATAATTGATCTGCTTTGCGGCGTAGGCGGCAAGCTCATTTCCACTTTCGTAGAGTTCGCGCTGGGCAGCGGTTTTCTTTACGAAAGCCTGTGTTGATGATTGCTGCTGATCCGATGATGGAAAAGCCTGTGTTGTTGATTGCTGCTGATCTGACATTATACGATACCTCCGTCAATACGTTTTTCATCAAGATAAGAATCACTGGTGATCCAGGAATTTGCGCCGGTCTTCTGGTACCGGACAGAGTCTGGCAGCAGATCCTGATCCGGCATGGAATGCGGCTTGTCCGGGTAATCTTTTTCTTCTGCTTTTACCAGAGCGTGAGTCGGACAGACATCCACGCAGCGGAGACAGCCTTTGCAGTGTCTGTAATCAAGTCCCTGGTTGACCATTGCCTCTTTCCCCTTATAAGTTCCCGGTGCAAACTGAAATACCATATCCGGACAGGTAGAATCACAGAGTCCGCAGTTGATGCACCGATCCTGCAAAAAGAGGGGAATATAACCTTCGCGGGAGGGGGAGAGGTCATTTGATACCGTGCTGCCGGGGCGTGTATTGATCCCGCCGATCGGGGCGTTTTTGTAGCCCCAGATATAAGTTTCTTTTGCGAGAGAAGGGGAAGCAGTTCTGTCAGGAATCTTTTTTTCAGAAGCATGTTCATACCCCATTTTTAAACCCTGCAGATTTGCCCCGATCAGTGCCGGATATTTTTTCCCAATAGTATTTTTGCAGAGTGTTTCAATGGAATCCATCGGGATAAAAGGACACGCTCTGGCGATCGCACCGAGCATAACCATGTTAATGCGGGATCTGGATTCCATGGCGATGGAGAGTGCGTCCAGACAATACAGCGTTCCAGTGGAAATATTGTATTTTTCTGCCGCTTCATCACAGGATAAAGGTGTATTTAAAACAATTTTTGTGTCGGCGGAAATCCCGTCTAATACTGGGTAAGTCCCGATCAGCCCTTCGTGAAAAATGCCAAGTACATGCGGTTGTAATACCGGGCTGTTGATGCGCAGTGGATGGGAAGCGGGACTCCAGCGGATATAGGATTTTACCGGTGAACCTCGTTTTTCAGATCCGTAGCTGGAAAAACTTAAGGAGTTTAAGGAAAGGTATAAGGCACCGAGTTCGCCGAGCATTTTTCCGCAGAGATTTGCGCCGAGACCGCCGATGCTCTCTAACCGTATTTCAAAATAACCGTATTCATTTGTAACCGGAAGTGTAACTGGGGTGTACATCATATGCTCCATTCTTGCGCTATATTCACGCATTTTATTGATTCACTCATATACAAAAGTTTGATTGTACATAGCAAATGTGATTTTACATAGCTATGTGTCTGTTATTTTATAGTGTGTACAGAAGCAGACGAATCATGCGCATTTTTTTAGTTTACATCCGGGGGGAAAGTGATTAGAATAGACAGGTAGGTTTTATGGGTGGTGTCATACATATGAAAGAGAAAATGATAGTATTTGTTAAAAAAGAAACGGTGCTGGTCGTTGCAGCCATTTTAGCGGTAATGTCAGCTTTTTTTGTGCATCCGGATCAGGCATATATCGATTATATTGATTTTCGTGTGCTTGGGATCCTGCTCTCGCTGATGATCATTATGGCGGGCGTGCAGAATAATGGAATCTTTGATGGGATCGGGCGGCGGCTTCTTGCGCATACGAAAAATACGGCGCAGCTGGCATTTGTTCTTGTTTTTCTGTGTTTCTTTTCAAGCATGGTCATTACCAATGATGTTGCGCTTTTGACGTTTGTTCCGTTTGCACTTCTCACGCTGCAAAAATGCGGGCAGGAGCGCCTTATGGTGCCGGTCATCGTGCTTCAGACCATAGCGGCGAACCTTGGAAGTATGCTGACTCCGATTGGAAATCCGCAGAATTTGTATTTATATAATCTCTCAGAAATGAATGCTGGGGAGTTTCTTGTCTTGATGCTTCCGTATACGGTTGTTTCCGGTGTGCTGCTTGCCCTGACGATTTTCGTTTTAAGTGCAAGAAAAAGAAAAATCAGATTGACAGACTGTCATTTTTCGGAAGAAAAAAAGGAAATGAACAAAAAACTGACCGGCATGTATGCGGTTTTATTCCTTATGGCGCTTTTGGTCGTGGCAAGGATCCTGCCGTATTATATTTTGCTTGCGGCGGTGGCTGTGTCTGTGTTTTTATCAGATAGAAAAGTACTGGGGCAGGTGGATTACTGCCTGATCTTTACGTTTATCGCTTTCTTTATTTTTACAGGAAATATCGGACGGCTGCCGGCGTTTCAGGAAGTACTGCATTCACTGGTTAACGGAAGGGAACTTCTGGTGGGAATTGCCACAAGCCAGGTGATCAGCAATGTTCCGGCGGCACTGTTATTGTCCGGTTTTTCGGGTGATTTAAAGCAGCTTTTGCTTGGTGTAAATTTAGGGGGACTTGGCACACTGATCGCCTCCATGGCGAGCCTGATCTCCTATAAAATATATGCGCATAATTATAACCGCACGAAGGGGTATTATCTGTTGTGGTTTCATCTGGCAAATATCATTTTTCTCGCGGTACTTGTGCTGCTTGCGCTGGGAATGCGGTAAAATGGGAGGGAGAATAAAATGCAGGAAAAACAATTAGATAAAGAAAGTATGAAGGGAACCATCTATGTGCTGCTCTCAGCAGTATGTTTCAGCACTGGAGGTGTTCTGATAAAGTCGATTCCGTGGAGTTCCATCACGATCCAGGGAATCCGCAGTATTTTTTCATTTATGCTGATCGCATCATATATGGTCATTACAAAACGAAAGTTTGTATGGAACAAAACGGTGTTGTTTGGAGCCGTCTGCAATACGGCTATGGCTTTAACGTTTGTTTCAGCAACAAAGATGACAACGGCGGCAAATGCGATCGTGCTTCAGTTTACAGAACCAATCTTTGTGATTCTGCTGATGTGGGCATTATATAAGAAGAAACCGAAAAAAGCGGCAGTGGTGGCATGTGCGGTCGTGTTTGCCGGTATCTTATGCTTCTTTTTAGATTCCCTGAGCGCCGGGGGAATGGCGGGAAATCTGCTTGCGGTATTTTCGGGATTTACCTATGCGCTGGTTATGATGATGAAAGGTTTTCCGGGAGCTGATTTTGAATCGTCATTGCTGGCATCCCATGTGATCAGCCTTAGCATCGGACTGCCTTCGTTTTTGGGGGAGACCGATCATTCTGCGAAGGCATGGATCTGTATTATCCTTCTCGGTGTGATCCAGTTTGGATTATCCTACATCTTTTTATCGAGGGGCCTAGATCGTGTTTCGCCGGTCACGGCATCCTTAACTTCTACATTAGAGCCGATCTTAAATCCAATTTTAGTTGCGATCTTCTGCGGTGAGACAATCGGGCGCACGGCAGTCATTGGCGCAGTGCTTGTGATCGGGGCAGCGGCATGCTATAACGTTTATGAGGCAGCGCATAAGGATTAAAGGAATTCCGGCATCAAAATATATGATGTTAAAACCAAATAGTGCTTCACAACCTGGCGGCTGACAAATTGCGCAAAGCCGAGAATGCTTTTGTGACTTTGGGAGAAAATTAGAAAATCTTAGTCTGCCTGTCTATCCACAGTGATGTTCTGCCACGGATGGCAGAACAAGGCTTCTCGAGCCAAGGATGGCTCGTTGAACGCCGTTCACGTCACTCCGAGAAAAAAGTAAAACAGGCAGGCTTAGCTTTTCTTATTTTCGGACAACGGAACAAAACAGGCACGGCTTTGCGCAATTTGTCAATCAATAAACCTGAACGCACTATTTGTGCCAACAACATTATAAGGTATATTACAGAATCACAAAAACGTGGTTCTGTATTTTTTTACCCATTTTTTACATAAACCCCCACACCCATTTTACAATATCCGCTTAGGATATAGGGTAAAGATGAGAGAAATAAAAGAATCGATGCCGGACAGGCGGATTTAGTGCGCAGATGGAAGAAACCGGCAGGAATGGAGAAGAGATGGAAAGAACACTCGTGTGGGGACACCGCGGTGCGAGCGGTTATGCACCGGAAAATACAATGGCAGCTTTTGAGAAAGCGGTAGAGCTTGGCGCAGATGGAATTGAACTGGATGTGCAGCTCACAAAAGACGGAGAACTTGTTGTCATCCACGATGAAACGATCGACCGAGTGAGTGATGGAAGCGGCTGGGTAAAAGATTATGCCTACGCGAAGCTGATCAAACATAATTTTTAACCGTACACATCCGGAGTATGAACATGCACAGATACCCACGTTAGAGGAAGTCTATGCGTTGATAAAACCGACAGATCTGACCATTAATGTGGAAATCAAGACCGGAGTCGTGTTTTATCCGGAAATTGAGGAGCGTGTGTTAGATCTCACAGAGCGGATGGGACTCATGGAACGTGTGATTTTTTCCTCCTTTAATCACTATACCATACAAAAGATCAAAGAGATCAATCCGGAAGCAGAGACAGGAATGTTATACAGCGATGGAATCATCAATCCGGTTAGTTACGCTTCGTATGTTGTGGGAGCAGATGCACTGCACCCGGCACTTTACAACATTCAGTATGAAGGATTTATGGAAGAGTGCAGGAGGCAGAAAAAGAAAGTCCATGTATGGACGGTAAATGAGGAAAAATATATGCGGCTCGTCTGTGCGGCGCGTGCCGATGCAATGATCACAAATTACCCAGACCGCGGCAAAAAAATTGCGGAAGAGTACAGTGATGGGAAATTGACACCGGAGTTGGTGAAATTGTTGAAGCATAAAGAAATGGCGGCGTTATGAATGCGGCAGGCAGTCCGTATTTTGCAGACGAAGGGTATCTGACCTGGCAGAAAAATCTGGTGGAACCGTACCTGAAGCAATGTCAGAAGTATGCTTATTTTCACAGTTATGACGGGGCGGCCATTTTTTATCAGCAATATCTGGCAGCGGGGGCAGATACCTGTATTGTGATCTCACACGGATTCAGCGAGTTTGCAGAAAAATATAACGAGGTTATTTATTATTTTCTGCGGCAGGGCTGTTCCGTTTATATCTTAGAACACCGCGGGCACGGCTATTCAGAACGTGAGGTTTCGGATGACCAGAAAGTGTATATCCGTGATTTTGAAGATTATATCAAAGATTTAGACTGCTTTATGAAAAAAATGAATTACCGGATGGAGCGGCACCGCATCTTATTTGCACATTCCATGGGAGGTGCGGTCGCGGCGCGGTATATCGAGGAACATCCGAAAGTATTTGAACGTGCGATCCTTTCTTCACCGATGTTTCGGATGCAGACTGGAAAGTATCCGTGGTGGGTGGCAAAAATGACGGCTGATTTTTATGTGAGAACCAAAAGAGGTGAACATTATGCGGCGGGGCAGACGGGGTTTGACAGCAGGCCGGATTTTGAACACAGCAGCTGTATTTCAAGAGAGCGCTATGATTATATTTTTGAAAAGAGGCTGAAAAATTCTAGATATCAGACCAATGGCAGTACTTATGGATGGCTTTTGGCAGCGATGCGGGCAACAGAAACGCTGATGAGGAAAAAGAATCTGGAGCGGATTAAAATTCCGGTTTTGATCTTTATAGCAGGGAATGACCACATGGTGGATAATCGTGCGATCGCAGTTTTTGAAAATCGTGTGGAGACGGCATCGCTTGTCTGCATGCCGGCTTCCAAACATGAAATTTTTAATGCGGACTATCAGACCAGGTGCAGATATTATCAGGAGATCTTTGATTTTATTATGAAGAATCAGAAGGAGAAACGATGAAACAGAAATTAAATAAACTTGAAAAATACTGGGTAATGTATGATGTCGGCAACTCTGCCTTTGCGCTTTTAGTGTCCACGATCATACCGATCTATTTTAAAAACATGGCAGCCGGAAATGGCATATCCGCTTCGGACTCCACCGCATATTTAAGCTATGCAATCTCTATTTCCACTTTGATCGTGGCGGTATTAGGGCCGGTGCTTGGAACGGTTGCAGACGGAAAGAACCGGAAAAAACCGTTGTTTGCCCTTTTTATGATGACAGGTGTGCTTGGATGTGCGGCACTTGCACTCCCGAAAAGCGCCATTTTATTTCTGGCTGTATTCGTGATTACTAAAGTCGGATTTTCCGGCAGCCTCATTTTTTATGATTCCATGCTTGTGGATGTGACAACGGATGAGCGCATGGATGATGTTTCCTCTCAGGGATATGCATGGGGGTATATTGGAAGCTGTGTGCCTTTTATTGCCAGTCTTGCATTGATCTTTGGTGCAGATCACATTGGGATCAGCGGTACCGCAGCGACGGCGGGGGCATTTATCATCAATGCCTTATGGTGGGCAGTCGTTACGATCCCGCTCTTAAAAAATTATAAGCAGAACTATTATGTGAAGGCAAAGACAAACGGCGTAAAGGAAACCATAAAAAGACTTGAAACCGTGTGCGGCGAAATCAGAAATGATAAAAAAGTGTTTCTCTTCCTCGTTGCATTTTTCTTCTATATAGATGGTGTATACACGATCATTGAGATGGCGACTTCTTACGGCAAAGATGTTGGGATCAGTGATACAAGCCTTCTTCTTGCGCTGCTTCTGACACAGATCGTTGCGTTCCCGTGTGCCATTGTTTTTGGCAAACTGGCACAGAAATTTGAGACGTCCCGTCTGATCACTGTCTGCATTGGAGCATATTTCCTGGTTGCCATCTATGCACTCTGGCTGGATGCGGCATGGAAATTCTGGGTAATGGCAACGTTTGTGGGTGTATTCCAGGGAGCAATCCAGGCATTGTCGCGCTCTTATTTTGCAAAGATCATTCCGAAGGAAAAATCAAGTGAGTATTTTGGGATTTTCGATATTTTTGGAAAAGGAGCATCTTTTATGGGAACGATGCTCATGGGTATTTCCACACAGATTTTCCACACTTCAAAAGCGGGTGTTATCGTGATCGCATCAATGTTTGTGACCGGGTTTGTTATTTTTAAGATCCAGTCACAGACAATGCAGAGAGGGGAAAAGCGTTCTTTGGCGGTAAGCAGGACCTTGGATGAGTTCGAAGCGGAAACGGAAAATGATTATGATGACTATGACTATGGATATGAGGATGATTACGAAATAGGAGATATGGATTTTGCCGAAGAAAGATTCTAAAAATCAGAAAAAACGCATAGGAATAAAAGAGACTTTAGCGGGAGCAGATACCTTGCTCATGGAAAAACAATTAAAAGAACAGATCGAAGCACCTATGGTAAGACTTTCTTACGCATATGCGATGGATGTGGTGCAGGCAAAATTAAAAATGATCAATGCGGACCTGACGGAGCAATTTGGCCGTCAGGTTATTCGTACTATGACGGGACGGATCAAACAGACGGACAGTATTGCCAAAAAGCTGATGCGAAAGGGCAGGGAAGTAACGTTTCAGGCTGCGGTAGATACTTTAAACGATATTGCCGGGATCCGCGTCGTCTGTTTTTTTTGTGATGATATTTACCGTGTGGCAGATTATGTAAAAAAGCAGAAGGACATCACGCTGCTCAAAGAAAAGGATTATGTGAAAAATCCCAAAAAGAGCGGTTACCAGAGTATCCATCTGATCGTGGGTATTCCGGTCACTTATCTGGAAAAGACAAAGGAAATAAGAGTGGAGATACAGATCCGTTCTTTTGCCATGGACTATTGGGCAGAGCTTGATAATCAGATGTGTTATAAGAAAAAATGCCGGACAGATTGAAAATGTGGAGCGTGCAACCAAAGATTATTCCGATGTGATCGCAAAAGTAGACAATCAGATGTTGGAACTGCGCAGACAGATCGAGAAAAAGTAAGCGAAACGTTTACCATTATTTTACATACATTTTACCAAACCTCTCTCATGTATTTTACATAAGTGCCGTAAAGTAAAAACTGTCAAAAGGAAATGAAAAGAAAACAGCAGGATGGACGCCCTGCAAATTGAAAAAAGAGAGGATTAAGAAAATGAAAAAGAAAGTAATGTGTATGTTATTAACAGGTATGATGGCAGCCAGCATGATCGCAGGCTGTGGCAACAGTGGAAATGCAAGTGCAAATGCCGGAGCAGATACAAATACAGATGCAAGTGCAGATGCAGCGGACAGTTCAGCAGATCAGTCAGCAGATGTTACACCAGATACGACAGCTGCAAATTCAGCATCAGCAGCAACCGGAGATTTTGACAACAGCGAGTACATCAACGTTGTATCCCGTGAGGATGGTTCCGGTACAAGAGGAGCATTCATCGAGCTGTTCGGTGTGGAAGAGAAAAATGATGCCGGTGAGAAAATTGATAATACAACCGATGAAGCAATCATCACAAACAGTACCGACGTTATGTTAACAACAGTTTCAGGTGATGAATACTCCATCGGATATGTATCACTTGGTTCCCTAAACGACAGTGTAAAAGCAGTTTCCATCGATGGAGCAGAAGCTACCGTAGATAATATCAAGAGCGGAGATTACACGATCGCAAGACCATTTAATATTGCAACCAAAGGAACACCAAGCGATGTGGCACAGGATTTTATCAACTTTATCATGAGTGCAGACGGACAGGCAGTTATTTCTGATAATAAATACATCCCGGTAGATGACGGTGCAGCAGCATTCGAGTCAAACGGCGCAAGCGGAAAAGTTGTTGTAGCAGGATCTTCTTCCGTAACACCTGTTATGGAAAAATTAAAAGAGGCATATGTCGCAGTCAACAGCGGTGCAGAGATCGAGATCCAGGAAAGCGATTCCACCACAGGTATGACAGCAGCTATGGATGGAACCTGTGATATCGGTATGGCTTCCCGTGAATTAAAAGATTCTGAGACAGAGGGCGGCTTAACAGCAGCCGTGATCGCAATGGATGGTATCGCAGTCATCGTAAACAACGACAACCCGACTGCAGATCTTTCCAAAGATACAGTCAAAGGCATCTACACAGGCGAAATTACATCCTGGGATGGCGTTACAGAGTAATACAGACAGATACAAACAACATATTTCATAGAATTCCTTATTATAAAACATCAGGTAAAGACCGGGAGAGACAGTTACTCTGCCGGTCTTTACATAAATAACGTACACAACTTTTTATCAGTCTGGAGAAAAATAATGAATCATATCAAAGAAAAAGTAATGGAAGGCGTTTTCCTCTTTACGGCAGTCATATCCATTATCGCGGTAGCCTTAATCTGTGTGTTCTTGTTTGCAAACGGATTTCCGGCAATGCAGAAAATCGGTGTATGGCAGTTTTTGTCGGGAAAAGTATGGAAACCGACCAATAATATATTCGGAATCTTTCCGATGATCTTAGGAAGTATTTATGTAACCGGAGGAGCACTTTTAATCGGAGTCCCGGTGGGAATACTGATGTCAATCTTTATGGCCCGCTTCTGTCCGGAAAAACTGTACCGCATTTTAAAACCGATCGTGGATCTCTTAGCCGGCATCCCTTCTATTGTATATGGATTTTTCGGTCTGGTCGTATTGGTGCCGTTTATCAGAGAACATTTTAAAGGAAATGGAAACAGTATCTTAACCGCTTCGATCCTGCTTGGAATCATGATCCTGCCGACCATTATCGGTGTGTCAGAGTCTGCGATCCGTGCGGTGGAAAACAGCTATTACGAGGGGGCACTTGCACTTGGAGCAACCCATGAGAGAAGTGTTTTTACCGTGATCGTTCCGGCAGCAAAATCCGGTATCATGGCAGCAGTCGTGCTCGGTGTCGGACGTGCAATCGGTGAGACGATGGCAGTTATGATGGTAGCCGGAAACCAGGCGCGGGTTCCATCGAGTATTTTTAAAGGTGTCCGTACCTTAACGGCAAATATTGTAATGGAAATGGGATACGCAACGGATCTTCACAGAGAAGCACTGATCGCAACCGGTGTGGTACTGTTTGTGTTTATCCTCATCATCAATGTCTCTTTCTCTATTTTAAAAAGACGCACAAAGGACAATTAGAAAGGGGAGATTAAGATGGAAAAACATATGGAAACTGAGATTGCTGCGATCAATCAGCAGTCTTTCAAAGATAAGATCAAATCATATACGAAACATCCGGGCTCATTCTTATTGCTGCTTTTAGTGCTTGTCGCAGCAGTGCTGACTGTGGGTGTCCTGGTATTTCGGTGGGTTATATTTTAATCCGCGGTATCCCGTATTTAAAAACATCGCTGTTTGCATGGACTTATAATTCGGATAATGTGTCGATGCTCCCGGCGATGATCAACACACTGTTTATGACGGTGCTGGCGCTTTTGTTATCCGTACCGTTTGGTGTGGGCGCAGCGATCTACCTCGTGGAATACGCAAAAAAGGGAAACAAGTTAGTCGGGATCATCCGTGTGACGGCGGAGACACTTTCCGGTATTCCTTCTATTATTTATGGACTCTTTGGTATGTTGTTTTTCGTGACAGCATTAAAATGGGGCTACTCAATGATGGCAGGTGCAGCGACGCTTGCAATCATGGTACTCCCGGTCATCATGAGAACGACGGAGGAAGCACTTCTTTGCGTACCGGATTCATTCCGTGAGGGGAGTTTCGGACTCGGCGCAGGAAAACTGCGTACCATATTTAAAATTGTGCTTCCGAGTGCGATCCCGGGTATTTTATCCGGCATTATCTTAGCGATCGGGCGAATCGTCGGAGAGACGGCGGCACTCATTTATACATCAGGTACAGTTGCAAACCTTGCAGGATTTTTTGATTCCGGCCGTACCTTAGCGATCCACATGTATTCGTTATCGCGTGAGGGTATGCATACCAATGAGGCATATGCGACGGCGGTTGTACTTCTTATCGTGGTACTGATCATCAACGGGGTATCCTCCCTGATCGCAAAAAAATTTGAAGCGCCGAAACAGTAGAATGGAGAAAAAAAATGGCAGAAAAATTTAAAATTTCAAACCTGGATTTATATTATGGTGATTTTCATGCACTAAAAAATATCAATATGTCGATCGCATCGAACGAGATTACAGCATTTATCGGACCGAGCGGCTGCGGAAAATCCACCTTTTTGAAGAGTTTAAACAGAATGAACGATCTGGTCGAGGGATGTAAGATCACCGGCAGTGTTCTTTTGGATGGAGAGGATATTTACAACGGCATGGATGTCAACATTTTAAGAAAACGTGTCGGAATGGTATTCCAGAAACCGAATCCGTTTCCAATGAGTATCTATGACAATATCGCATATGGACCAAGAACACACGGTATCCGCTCCAAGGCAAAGTTGGATGAGATCGTGGAGAAATCCCTGCGGGATGCGGCGATCTGGGATGAGGTAAAGGATCGTCTGAAAAAAAGTGCGCTCGGCATGTCCGGTGGGCAGCAGCAGAGACTTTGTATCGCAAGGGCACTTGCTGTTAACCCGGAAGTCATCTTAATGGATGAGCCGACCTCAGCACTTGACCCGATCTCAACATCAAAGATCGAGGATCTTGTCATTGAACTGAAAAAACAGTACACGATTATTATGGTAACACATAATATGCAGCAGGCAGTCCGTGTCTCGGATAAGACCGTATTTTTCCTGTTAGGGGAAGTGATCGAGTCGGGTGAGACAGAGCGGTTATTCTCCGTGCCGCAGGATAAGCGGACAGAGGATTACATCACCGGACGTTTTGGATGATACTGCGGGCTGGGTCAGCCATGACATACAGAAAAAAGTGTAGAAATGTAGAGCAATCTATAACAGGAAAGAAAGAGGGAAGTGGAAAATCATGAGAAACAGATTTGACAGACAGCTTCAGGTATTGAACGATGAATTGATTGAGATGGGAAGCCTGATCGAGCAGGCAATCGAGATGGCATGTTCTGCACTTGTGAAACAGGATGTGGAAAAAGCACAGAAAGCGATCAGCTTTGATGAGGAGATCGATCATCAGGAGCGCGATATTGAAAGTCTCTGCATGAAAATTATTATTGCAGCAGCAGCCGGTGCAAAAGATCTCCGCCTGATCTCAGCAGCACTGAAAATGATCACGGATATGGAGCGTATCGGGGATCATGCATCCGATATTTCGGAAATGACGATACTGATGGCGGACGCTGCTTATGAAACCGGGGATCCGATCAATCTTGACCTGATCAAGGAAATGGCAAAAGAAACAACTGACATGGTCATCAAGAGTGTGGATGCATTCGTGCAGAAAGACATGGATATGGCACACTGGGTCATCAAAGAAGATGATGTGGTTGATGATCTGTTCAACCAGTTCAAACAGCAGCTCATCAAAAAGATCAATGAGAATGTAAAAAATGGGGAGCAGGCAACGGATATGCTGATGGTCGCAAAATATTTTGAGCGTATCGGAGACCATGCGACCAATATTGCGGAGTGGGTGATCTATTCCATTACCGGACAGCATGAAAATTAAAAATAGACAAAAATAAATGGTTTCTTTGAGATTTTACATAGATTTTACATAAAGTTGACGGCGAATTTACATACTCCTTTTTATGCTAATTGCAAAATGACGAAAAATGCTGTATAAATAAATTATATGTCAAAAAAAACGTAAAGAATAAGAAAAGCGGCATACAAAAGGAGATTGAGATGGATATTTTTGGAGTACTGACCCTCATTGGCGGATTGGCACTGTTCCTGTACGGAATGAATGTAATGGGTGCCGGACTGGAGAAGATGTCAGGAGGTAAATTAGAGAAGATATTAGAGACTCTGACATCAAACCCGATCAAGGCAGTGTTGCTTGGTGCAGGTGTAACCGCAGTGATCCAGTCGTCATCGGCGACGACGGTTATGGTGGTTGGTTTTGTGAACTCCGGTATTATGAAGCTGTCACAGGCAGTCGGCATCATTATGGGTGCAAATATCGGAACAACGGTAACGTCATGGCTTTTGAGCTTAAGTGGACTGCAGGGGGATAACTTTTTTATCCAGATGTTAAAACCATCCTCCTTCTCACCGATCCTTGCAATGATCGGTATCATACTTTGTATGTCGAAAAAGAGCGACAAGAAAAAAGATATCGGTGAGATCTTACTTGGATTTGCAGTATTGATGTACGGTATGGAGAGCATGAGCGGGGCGGTAGAACCGCTTGCAGATGTGCCGGAATTTACGAATATCTTAACGATGTTCCACAATCCGTTCCTTGGTGTATTGGCAGGAGCTGTACTTACTGCGATCATCCAGAGTTCCTCTGCATCGGTCGGAATTTTACAGGCACTGTCTGTAACAGGAGCATTTACCTATGGCTCTGTGATCCCAATCATCATGGGACAGAATATCGGTACCTGTGTGACGGCAATGATTTCAGCAATCGGGGCAAACAGAGGTGCAAAGAGAACGGCATTTGTACATCTTTATTTCAATGTAATCGGTACGATTTTGTTTTTGGTATTGTTTTATACAGGCAATGCGCTGATCGGATTTGAGTTTACCAATGAGGTCGTTGGAGCAGCGGGAATCGCAATGATCCATACCATATTTAATGTGTTCGCGACTCTTGTTTTACTGCCGTTTACAAAGGGATTAGAGAAGCTGGCTTACTTGACGATCCCGAAAACAGCAGAGGAGCAGAATCAGAAAGAGGATGTATTTGTGATCTTAGACGACCGCTTCTTAAGCAGTCCTGCATTTGCCATTGAGCAGTGTCACTCTCTGGCAAACCAGATGGCGAAGATCACACACGAAGGATTTTTAGAGGCAATGACCGTACTTGATGAGTACTCCGAAGAAAAGATCGAGGATGTCATTGCAAAAGAAAATATTGTAGATACCTATGATGATAAACTCAGTGCATACTTAACGAAGTTAAGCAGCCAGAATTTATCTTACAAAGACAGTCTGAAAGTGACATCCTTGCTTCACTGTCTGACAGATTTTGAGCGAATTTCCGACCATTCCATCAACGTGGTGGAAAATGCACAGCAGATGTATAAAGAGGGCGCTGTATTTTCCAAGAAAGCAAAGGAAGAAATGAAGGTATACAGCACAGCACTCCGTGATATCTTAGAGCGTACCACGAACGCATTTGTGGAGGGTGATGAGGCACTTGCGCGTACGGTAGAACCGTTAGAAGAAGTCATTGATGAGTTAAACAAGACAGTAAAGAAAAACCATATGAAGCGTCTTAGAAAAGGGAAATGTACCATTGAGCTTGGTCTTGTATTGTCAGATCTTGCAATGAACTATGAGCGTGTTGCAGACCATTGTTCGAATATCGCGGTATATATGATGCAGTTAGAGGATACCCAGTTAGAGGAACACAGTTTTACCGAGCAGCTGGATGCAGAGGAGAGCGCAGAGTTTACAAAACAGTTAAACGAGTTCGAGAAGATATATCAGATTTAAGGGCGCAAAAATGGGGATTGAGGAAAAATATGGCAACGATCTATATAGTGGAGGACGATATTAATATTCGTGAAATTGAACGTTATGCGCTCAAAAACAGCGGTTATGAAGTGGAAGAATTTGAGGGCAGCGCATCATTTTTTAAGCGTCTGGAAAAAAATATCCCATCCCTGATCCTTTTAGATATCATGCTTCCGGGGGAAGACGGACTGGATATTTTAACAAGGATCCGGGCAGACAAGGCGACCGCGGATGTCCCGGTCATTATGGTAACGGCAAAGACAAGTGAGCTTGATAAGGTAAAGGGACTTGATCTTGGAGCAGATGATTATATCACAAAGCCGTTTGGAGTCATGGAGCTGATCTCCCGTGTGAAAGCACTGCTTCGAAGAACAAGCCGCATGAATGAAGATTCACAGCTGATACATGAAGATATCCTTATGGATATGGACAAACATGCCGTTACGGTTGCAGGGCAGCTGTGTGAGCTGACATTTAAAGAATTTGAATTGTTAAAGTACCTGATGCTCAATCAGGGAATTGTTTTATCAAGAGACAAGATTATGGATCAGGTATGGGGATTTGAGTACGAAGGAGAGAGCCGTACCGTTGATATGCATATCAAAACACTGCGGCAGAAACTTGGGGCAGCAGGAAGCTGCATCAAGACCGTGCGGAATGTGGGGTACATGATCGAATGAAAAAAAGAATTAATACCGGTTTTATGTTGATTGCGGCAATCGCCATTGTGGTGACTGCCGTTTGTTCTATGTTTCTTTTTTATCAGATTCTGGAAGAACAGATATTTGATGATTTAAAGGCAAATGCACATGTTGTCTCGGTGATCAGTCCGAATGAACTTTCGAAGGATATCACGTATTCTTTGGAAAATGACGGGCTGCGCATCACCTGCGTGGATACGGATGGCACGGTCCTGTATGACAGTATGGAAGATGCTTCTTCCATGGAGAACCATAAGGAACGCCCGGAAATTGCGGAGGCCATAAAAAATGGCGAGGGAAAATCAATCCGTGTCTCAGCTACGTCGTCAAAGCATACCTTTTATTATGCACTTAGAAAAGAAGATGGGAGCGTTGTGCGTGTTGCGAAAGAGAGCGGAAGTATTTATCATCTGGTGTCTACGATGTCAGGTCTGATCTTAGCGGTCGGCCTGATGGTATTTCTGATGTGTGTATTTTACTCTTACCGTCTGACGCGAAGACTCATGGCGCCGATCGAAAAAATGGCGGACAATATTATCCTGGTGGATGAGACGGAAGTTTACGAGGAAATGCAGCCATTTATTTCCATGATCAAAAAGCAGCATATGGATATCTTAAACCATGCGCAGATGCGGCAGGAATTTACAGCCAATGTCTCACATGAATTAAAAACGCCGCTGACGGCTATCTCAGGATATGCAGAACTGATCGCAAGCGGAATGACAGGCGGTGAGGATACCGTGCATTTTGCAAATGAGATCCATAGGAGCGCGGAGCGGCTGCAGTCGCTGATCAATGATATTATTAAGTTGTCAGAATTAGATGACAGTGATTTAAAACTTGAATTTGAGACGGTTGATCTGCATGAGCTTGGAGAGCAGTGCGTCAGCTCCATGCAGATGCAGGCAGAGAAAAACGAGGTGACATTGCAATTAGAGGGGACGTCTGTTCCGATGAGCGGGAATAAGACACTGCTTGAGGAACTGTTGTTTAACCTTTGCAGTAATGCGGTGCGCTACAACAAAAAAGGCGGCAGTGTCACGATCGTGACTGCCATCGAAAATACAAGACCGGTACTGATCGTAAAAGATACCGGTATCGGAATCCCAAAGGAACAGCAGGAGCGCGTCTTTGAGCGTTTCTACCGTGTCGACAAGAGTCGGTCAAAATCTACCGGCGGTACAGGTCTTGGAACTTGCCATCGTAAAAACACATTGTTGCCCAGCATGATGCACAGATTTCAATGACGAGTGAAGTCGGTGTGGGAACAGAGATCAAAGTTGTGTTTTAGAAGCAGTTTTTAGTAAAAAAATCTAACCGAATCCTCAAATTTATGCTACAATAAAAAGATGCAAGAAATATACGATTGAGGAGCAAAGCAGACATGTTTTCCATATCAGACATTAAACAGGAAGCATATCCGGCAGCATACCGCCGGGGAAAGGAATTGTATGAGCAGGGACTTGTACAGGAATTTTCCTATGATGTATACACGGAGGATGGCGTTCCAAAGGCAGAATTAACTGGAAAAGTAAAAGGACAAGTCGAGGATCATTATGATGTCCGGCTTGTGATAGATGAAGAATATGCGGAAGTTTCAGAGAGCCGCTGCAACTGTGAGGCATTCTGTAACTATGAGGGCATCTGCAAACACTGCGTTGCCATTGCACTCGCTTATGTGAACCGCAGACAGGCAAAAGATATTTTGAATGCAAAACTTGGCATCACTCCTGAGAAGGAGACAAAGCCTTATGCGGAAAAAGAGTTAAAGACAGATACGTCGCTGAAAAATCTGTTTAAACCGTTATTCCATGCGTGCAGGTTCTTACTTATCTTCTACCGGAAAATATTTACGGTAAGGTGGAGTTAGAGCCATACTTTAAAATGGAATACAGTTACGCGACAGTAGAATTTAAGATCGGAATGGAACAGAATATGTTCTCAAAAATATTTCTGCATTTTTACATTCGATCAAAATTTAACGAAAAAGTCCGTTATGGAAAAAAACTGGAATTTTATCATCATTTAGATGCATTTACGGAATCTGCAAAACGCATTATCACATTTATGGAACAGCAGGAAATGGACAAAAGGCGTCAGAGCCAGTTCCATGCGTATTATGCGTATACAGGCAGCTATGAGCGCACAATGGAGTTAGATGGTGTGGGAATCGACCGCTTTTTTGAGGCAGTTGGTGACATGCCGTTTGAGGCGGAGGTAGGATTTTTACCGGAGGATACCTATACGTTTTCACCGGAAGAGAAAAAGCCGAAACTGGTCATCCGTCAGGGTGGTTCCGGCATCTTTCTGCTGCTGGAAGATGATTCTGTGATCATAGGTGAAAAATATTTTTATTTTTATGATGCGGATATGATCTACCGCAGTCCTGCAGGAATGAAGGAGACAGTCGGGGAGTTTTTTGAATTTATGCACCGCCAGACCGGAGGACAGACCTATATTGCTGCAGACGAACTTGCAATGTTCTGCCGTGACCTTCTTCCTTTGCTCAAAAAATATTTTAAAGTGGAGAAAGAGGCCGGATTTGATGAGAGCCTTTATGTGCCGCCAAAGCCGGAGTTTGAACTTTACTTAGACAGACAGGATATGAATACGGTAGGCGCGAAACTGATGGCTGTTTACGGGGATGATAAATATAATGTCCTTGAGAAGATCGCACCGGGGGAAGTGCGTGACCTTGCAGAGGAACTCCGCATCAAAAATCTTGTAGAACCGTATTTTAATGAATACGCCATGGCACAGACCGTGTTTGTGCTGTCACATAATGAGGAAATGCTTTACCAGCTTGTTTCAGGCGGTCTCAGAAGACTGGGCGAATTTATGACCATATATACGACGGAGAATTTCCGTAATTTAAAGGTTGTATCTTCACCGGCTGTTTCTGTGGGCATTTCGTTAAAGAGCGATCTTCTGGAATTAAAAATTCATTCCGATGAAATGTCACGGGAAGAACTTGCATATCTGCTTTCAAAATATGACCGGAAAAAGAAGTATATCCGTCTGAAAAACGGTGATTTTCTAAATATTGAAGAAGATGGACTGAGTACATTAGCGGAAGTCAGCGAGGATCTGCGCCTGACAGAAACAAACCTGAAAAAAGGCACTGTAATTGTTCCAAAATACCGCGCAATGTATCTTGATGCGGCATTAAAGAACAATCAGCTTCTATCGATCGAGAAAAATAAAGAGTTCAAGGGCATGGTCCGTAATATGAAAACGATCGAGGACAGTGACTATGAAGTGCCGGAAACGTTAAATTCGATCATGAGAAGTTACCAGAAGAATGGTTTCCTGTGGTTAAAGACACTCCGTGAAAATGGATTTGGCGGTATTTTAGCGGATGACATGGGACTTGGAAAGACGCTTCAGGTCATCAGTCTCCTGACAGCAGAACAGGAAGAGATGCAGTCCGGGGAAAAGGAGCTGCGGCGTTCGCTGATCGTGTGTCCGGCATCTTTGGTTTATAACTGGCAGAAGGAGATCTCGCGGTTTGCCCCGCAGTTGCAGACTGTCATAGTAGCCGGCAGTGTACCGGAGCGTGCATCGATCATAAGACACAGTAAAGAGGGCGAGATCCTTATTACCTCGTATGATCTGTTAAAGCGAGATGCAGAAGTGTACCAGAAATTTGTATTTGCGATCCAGGTCATTGATGAAGCCCAGTATATCAAGAATCCGTCCACCCAGGCGGCAAAAGGTGTGAAAAAGATCACTGCAGCATTCAAACTTGCATTGACCGGAACACCGATTGAAAACAGGCTCAGCGAGCTGTGGAGTATTTTTGATTATCTGATGCCGGGATTTTTATATACTTATCAGAAATTCCGGGAGGAAATTGAACTTCCGATCGCGGTAAATCAGGATGCAAACAAGATGGAGCGCTTACAGCGCATGATCCGACCGTTTATTCTAAGACGTCTGAAGGGGGACGTGTTAAAAGATCTTCCGGAGAAGATCGAAGAAAACGTATTTGCAAGGTTAGACGGCGAGCAGATGCAGCTATATGATGCTTATGCAACCAGAATGAAAGAGATGTTAAGCCGGCAGAATGACAAAGAATTTCAGAAAGGAAAGATGCAGATCCTTTCTGAACTTACAAAACTGCGTCAGCTCTGCTGTGATCCGGCTCTTTTGCTGGAAGATTATCAGGGAGAATCTGCAAAGACGGATATGTGTATGGAACTGATCGTAAATGCAGTCGGAGCAGGACACAAGATCCTTTTGTTCTCACAGTTTACATCCATGTTAGATCGTCTGACAGAGCGTCTGAAAAAGGAAGGTATTGATTATTATCTTCTGACCGGTTCTGTCAATAAAGAAAAACGTATGCAGATGGTAGATAGTTTTAATAATGATGATGTTCCGGTATTCTGTATCAGCTTAAAAGCAGGTGGAACCGGATTAAACCTTACCTCTGCGGACATCGTGATCCACTATGATCCATGGTGGAATGTTGCGGTACAGAACCAGGCGACAGACCGTGCACACCGTATCGGACAGAAGCACGTCGTGACAGTATACAAACTTGTGGCAGAGGGAACCATCGAGGAGAAGATCATCGATATTCAGGAGCGGAAAAAGAAGCTTGCCGAGCAGGTGCTTGAGGGCGAAGGAATGGATTCTGCAAGCTTCACAAAAGAAGAGATTCTTGAATTGCTTGGATGATAGGAGATAACCAGTGAAAAAAGCAGTAAGGGAAAAGAGAAAAACGGCAGGACATTTTAATGATTTGCTGCTGCCGGTGATCCTGGTATTGTGTGTTTTGCCATTTGTGGTGTATTTAGCGGAGTATGATACCGGATTTTTATACCTGTTACCGGAGAAGTATTTTCCTTGTGGACGCATGGATTTTGTGCTGGTTTACATATACGAGAGCGGCGATCGTGGCACTGGTTGTGGTCGCGGCAGATATTTAAGCAGGATGCTGGATCAGAAGAAAGATAACCGTTTAGAGTCAATCGTTACGTCCCAGGATGGCGTGACAATCACTTATGGAGGTAAATCTTACCGTTTCTTCAGCTTTTGGATAATGGACAATTACATTGATTGGAGCACTCTTTCTTGCGATACCACGCACCTCCCTCGGTATTTCAGTCTATGAGAGAGAAGTTATCCGCCGCAAATGCGGAACCCAGGAAGCCAGACAATGTGATGGCCACCTGAATGGTTGCCAGAAACTTGGCAGGCTCTCTTGTCAGACGGAACAGGCGTTTTGCTCGTTTATCTCCTTGATCCGCCATCCTTTCCAATTTTGTTTCGTTTATGGAAAGTACCGCAATCTCTGCACAAGCAAAAACTGCATTTGATGCAATCAATATAATCTGTAATAAAAACAATACTAACATTTTAACCTTTTTCTACAATAACAATATACTATCTTCAAAAAAAGCAAAAGACACAGCCCATGCATGGATTCCAATGCACGAGTCGTGTCTTAACTTCTATATCTGAACAAATAGATTTTGTAATTGCATCGGTTAGGGTCAGGACAACTGTCGCTTGTATCCATTTTGTGATTTCACCTTCTTTCCCACAATATAATATTTTTTATTATAGAATAGCTCTCTGGCTATGTCACCAATTGCTCCATCAACAAAGTGTAAGTAGAGATTTTTTAACTGTTTCTTAGCATTATTCCACTTTCTGCATCCTATATCCAACGCCAATATGAGTCTGGATGTATTGTGGAGCGCCAGGGGTTTTCTCCAGCTTTTTTCGCAGAGTTGCCATAAAAACACGCAGAGAACCAATGTCATTCTCCCAACTGCTTCCCCATGCATTTTGTAAAATAAAACGATGTGTCAATACCTTGCCTGTGTTTCGTGCAAGTAAACACAGCAGCTTGTATTCCGTTGCAGTCAGAGACAGCTCATCGTCACCCAGATAAGCACAACCCACAGAATAGTCAATTCGAAGTGGACCGTTTTGATAGACTGCCTGTTCATTGCTCACATTTTGCATCAGCGCAAGGCGGCGCTGGGTAACACGCAGACGTGCTAGTAATTCTTCAACAGAGAACGGTTTTGTTAAATAATCATCTGCACCAGCATCCAGTGCATCAATTTTATCATTATCCTCAGCTCTTGCGCTGATAACAATGATTGGAACGTTTGACCAGCTACGGACACGGCGTATTACTTCCACTCCATCAATATCTGGTAGTCCCAAATCCAGTAAAATTATGTCAGGATTATGAGAAGCTACTTCCATCACGGCTCCTTCACCGGTGCCTGATGCAATAAAGCGGTAATCATGTGCTCTTAATGTTGTAGTTATTAGATTGCGTACCGGAGCATCATCCTCCACAACGAGGATTTGAAAGTTATTCATGTATTATTACCTCCTCCAGCGGAAGGGTAAAACGGAACACAGAACCATGCGGTAAATTGTCCGTAATGTGGATTGATCCGCCATGTGCCTCCACAATAGCCTTGCAGAGGTACAGGCCCAGTCCAAGACTGCGGCGATTATCCGCTATTTTATGTTCGCCGCTGTAAAATTTATCAAATATTTTTCCTTTTTCCACGTCGCTGATGCCCTTGCCGGTGTCAGCGATTTTGATTTCCGCCATCCCGTTCTTGCATTCAGCACTGATACTAATCAAGGTGTCCGAAGGTGTGTATTTCAGTGCATTGTCCACAAGATTGATGATGACCTGTACGATCAGCTTTGCATCTGCCCGTACCATCAGTAAATCATCCCCATAATTCAAAGTGATGGAATGCTTTTTTGCATTGGGGCGGATATGCTGCATCGCTTCCTCGATGATTTCAGAAACCAGCTCTGGAGAGGTTTTCAGCATCATGCGACCTTCTTCGATACGAGTAGAGTACAAAAGATTTTCCACCAGGTTGGTCAACCTGCATCTGTCAAGACTGGGACAAAAAAAATTTTATTTTTTTCTGTACATATTCTATCAAATCCTTACTGATTTTTAAAGTACAGAATAGTTTATTACTATTAACCTTTTCGTTACTACCCATAGAAGAAGCCAGCAGCTTTTTCACTACTGGCTTTCTGTATTACTCATTTTGTTTACTACACTGCATTTCGGATAAAGTTCTCACCCTTAAACACAACCTCTATATCTTTGTCGTTGTAAATGAGCACCTTATCAATTATGTTGGAAAGTACATCTCCGTCATACTGTTCCAGCATACTATACTGGGTTAGCTGTTCTATCTTCTCCTCTGTGTCAGGCTCCTGATTTGCAGCTTTCTCCTGCAAATCTGATATCTGATTCTCCAGATCAGCTAACAGCTCTTGGTTTGTTTTTCTTAGCTGCACATATTCTTCTTTTGTGTACTTTCCCTCTCTGTATGACTGATAACAAGAAACTGTGCTGTTTGATATTCTGTCATACTCCGCTTTAAGCTCACTAATCAAATACTCATCGCTTGTCACCTTCCTTTTATCCTTTGATGCCCTTTTAAGTTCTTCTTCCTGTATAAGTGTTCTACAGATTTCCTTTGTGATTTCCAGCACCTTGTCCTGTGCTTCTGACTTCAGCATAAAAATCTGCTGACATTCGCCAGTCCTTACCATCCTGCGTTTTGGACAGAGGAGCTTCGGTGTACATACTGCACTGGAATTCATCAGCTTTCTTCCACAATAGGGACAGATAAAAAGATTTTTCTTACGTTTCTTTGTACTCTTTTCAATCCCTCTGGCTTCAACCCGTAGCATTTTATTGACTTCATCAAACATTTCATCGCTTACTATTCTTGGTATTGCACCTTCTACAACAGACCAGTCCTCTTTATTTCGTTTGCGAACCTTCTTATTATCTCCAAAACCAACAGTTTCACATTTATTCTGGATCATTATTCCTTTGTACTGCTCATTCTGGACAATCGCTATAACTTCTGAATTATCCCACATATAATCCCCTTTATTATGAACCGGAACATAATTGATTCCATTCTTCCACTGGTTTTGAACTCTTGTCGGGATTTTTCTCTCATTTAATATGCGGGCAACCTCACTTGCATTATATCCTGCAATGATCAGTGAAAATATCTCCACAACAACCTTTGCAGCTTCTTCATCTATTATCAGCTTATGCTTATCGTCCGGATCTTTCTTGTATCCATAGCAGACAAATGATGCCGTGTATTCGCCACTCAGATTTCTTGTCCTTCTGGCACTCTTTACCTTTCTTGATAAATCCATACTGTAAAGCTGGTAAATCAGATTCTTATAAGCTACATCCATTCCTCCGGTAACACCAAAGTTTCTGTCACTGTCATAATTATCGTTGACAGAAATAAACCTCATTCCCATTGCAGGGAATACAAACTCCAGATAGTTGCCTACTTCAAGGTAATCCCTTCCAAATCGTGAAAAGTCTTTTACTATGATACATTCAAATCTTCCAAGCTCTGCGTCCTGTATGAGCCTTTGGAATTCTGCTCTGTTATTGAACATTGTTCCCGAATATCCGTCATCAAAGTATTCCAGTACCTCAAAACCTGCAAATTCCTCTGTTTTCTTGATATACGCATACAAGAGTTTTCTCTGTCCTGTAATACTGTTACTTTCGTCTTTTGTTCCTGCTTTTACCTCCTCATCCGCATCAGAGAGACGGATATAAAAGGCTAATTTTCTTTTCTCAGCCATTATCCTGCCTCTCTTTCCATATTCAGTTCTGCGAATTTTTTCAGTTCATCTTCATAGTTCAGAACGATCTCAAGATTCTTGTTTTCGTATATGCGTACCTGTGCAACAAACAAATCGACCATTTCCTGCGTCAACTTGCGTTTTCCTTTAAAACGGAGCATTTCAGCTTTTAACTGGGCAACGGTCTTTTCAGCACTTTCATACTGACTTGCCGCCTGCCTGTATTCATCAGCCTGTATCTTCAATTTCTCAATACGCTGCGAATACTCCCTGTTCAGTTGCAGGTATTCCTTTTCATCAAGCAGTTCTTCTGTGTAATCTGCATACAAGCCGCTCTTTAATTCCATAAGCCTGTCCATTTCCTTGACACACTTATTCACGGCTTCCGTATATACCTGTTCCTGTCTGATTACCCTGCTGTCATTGTGGTGTTCCTTTAATATCATTTCCCTGTCAACAAAGACCTGTATCTGCTCTTTTATAACGGCAAGCACCGCTGCATATACATCGTCTACCTTTACAGGCAGGCAGTTACAACTATCCTTTCCATATCTTTTTCTATGCGTACACAGATAAACCTTTGCGTGTTTCTCTGGGTGAATATGGATACTGCTTCCACAACAGCCGCAAATGATTTTGCCTTTCAGCATATTCACTGTCTGCTTTTTTGTTGGCTTTATTACCTTTCTTTTATTCTTCTGTACCGCATAGAACTGTTCCTTTGCAATAAGTGCAATATGATGATTTTCAAAAACATACCACTCATCTTTATTGGTAGTATGCCTCTTTTCGTGTCTGTACAGGCATACCCTGTCTTTACCAGTCACATATCTTCCAATATAGACTTCATTCTTTAAAATCTGTGACAATGTATCAACAGTCCACTTAACTCCACTCAGCTTTTCAAGTTTCTCTATATTATGCCTTACTCTGTACTGGGCAGGTGTAAGGATATGCTTCGCATTCAGTTCTGCCGCTATCACAGAATGCAGTGTACCTTTTTCTGCCTCATTAAAAATCCACCTTACAACATCTGCGGCTTCCTTATCCTCAACCATTACCTTGACTTTATTTTCATTAAAGACTACCTTATAGCCATAAGCCACATTTCCAGTCGGAATACCTTTTTCCATCGCTTCCTGCTTACTGGCAGATATTTTCTTTGAAATATCCTTAGCATACAGATCATTGGCTATATTCGTGACCGCAACCATAAGGTCTGCGTCTTTCTTTGAGGAATCATAATTATCCGTAATCGCTACAAAGCGGATATTCATCATCGGGAATACACGCTCTACCAGATTGCCCGTTTCAATGTAATCTCTACCCAAGCGGGACAAATCCTTTACGACAATGCAGTTGATCCTTCCTGCCCTCATATCCGACATCATACGCTCAAATTCCGGTCTGTCGAATGTTGTACCGGAAATTTCATCGTCCATATAGATGTCATAAACTTCCATGTCCATCTGCTGATCCACAAAGTTCTTAATGAGATTTCTCTGATTGATCAGGGTTTTTCTGTCTCTCGTTTCATCTTTTTCCGCAGATAACCTCACATATATGGCAGTCTTATACACTTTGGATAAAGCCTTCAGCGTATCCGTGGACTGTTTCGGCTGTGTTCTTGACTTCCTTGCCATTTAAACCACCAGCCTTTCCGCATCATGCTGTCTTTCCAGCTCCCCGGCTCTTGCAACGATTTTTCTGTATTCATCGTCACAGTCCAGTACGATTTCTATATCACCGCCCTCATATACCTTTACAGACTGTATAAGGCTCACTACCACATTACGGGTAAGAGAAGGCATTGTTTTCCATTTCCTGTGTTCTTCCAGCCACTCGGTATCTCTTTCAATCCCGGCAGCAATGTTTTCCGCTTCCTTCTGCAACCTGTCGATTGCCTTTTCCGCCTCTGCTCTTTTTACCTCAAAACTCTCCTTGATAATCGCAAAATCTGATTTATCAACAATTCCATCTCGGTAATCCTCATAAAGCGAAACAAGCATCTGGTTGTATTTGGTTATCTCTTTCTCTTTTGCACTGATCCTCTCTTTTGTCTTTTTCTGGTCTATTCTGAAATTGGCACTATTGCCAGCTTCCTTTATTACCTCATCTGCATCCAGAAGTATTGCTGTCATATCCCTCAAGGTATCAAATACACGGCTTTCCAAGTCTGCCTCTTTTATCCTATGGGAGCTGCACTTCTTATTCTTCTTGTTATTGGAACACATATAGTAAACATACTTTTTTCCATTTACCGTAGACACCTTTCGTGTCATAAGTGCCCCACAGTCGGCACATACTGCTATTCCGGATAAAAGATAGATAGAATCTTTTCCCGGTGCCATTCTCATATCCACTGACAACAGACGCTGTACAATCTGGAAAGTCCTTAAAGATACCAGTGCCTCGTGATTGTTGTGGCATACTGCCCATTTCTCCTGTGGCTTTAATATCTTTGTTTTAACCTTATGGTTTGGTGTTGTAAATTTTCCCTGTACAAGTGTTCCTGTATAAATAATATTCGTTGCGATACGCCTTACCGCAACAGGAGTCCACAGCAGCTCGTCTTTCTTCTGAAATGCTGTCTTATAATTTTCGCCATTGCTGAGTTTGTATGCCATAGGTGACAGGATACCAAGAACATTCAGCTTATCGCTTATGGCATCAAGGCTCATTCCGTTCTTTATCCAGCGGAAAATGTCCTGTACCACATGACCTGCATATTCGTCCGGGACAATCACATTATGGTCAATCTCAGATTTCTTGTAGCCATAGACACAGTAATTTCCTACAAATTCTCCGTTCTGTCTCTTTGTTTCAAGGTGGCTTCGGATTTTTATGGAAATATCCCTGCAATAAGCGTCATTGATAAGATTCTTAAACGGAATGATTATCTCGTTTCCCTGTGCCTGTGTATCTGCACTGTCATAGGCATCATTGATCGCTATAAATCGTATCCCCATTGCAGGAAACATCCGCTCAATGTATCGCCCTGCGTCGATATACTCTCTTGCAAACCTCGAAAGATCTTTTACAACGATACAGTCTATAATACCGTCTTTCACATCCTGCAACATAAGTTTAAATGCCGGACGGTCAAAAGTTGCCCCTGAATAGCCGTCATCCTCACGGATTGATACTATTTCAATATCTTCTTTGTCTTTTAAATAATTAAGTATCAGGGATTTCTGATTTGAGATACTGTTACTTTCAGCTTTTCTCACATCATCAAGATCGCCATCTTCCTTAGATAATCTAACATAGATGGCTGCTCTGTAAATTCTTTTAGAATTGTTCATGTCCACCACTCCTTCGATTTTCTAAGTTAGAAGTCCCAAATCAAGAGGAATGGAAACATAAATATGAAATTGATACCCTTTCGGGTTAGATGTCCTTATTTGTCTGTAATGATATCACAAATCCATCTGAATTTCCACCCCTAATTTTGGCTGACTGCTCTATACATTGGCAAGCATAGCAATATAATTGTCTTTCAGGCTTTCCCCATTATCGGAAAATGAAATCTTAATCTTGCTCTTTCCTGACCTGCGGAAATACGGATTACCTGTCTTTGCAATCATTCCCGCAACCTTCTTTTCCACAGGCATTCCGTCAGCGTACTTTATGCTGTTTACTTCCACCAATGTATCAATATCCACATCTTCTAATCTCTGTGCCGATATTTTGTCCAACTGTTCAACTGTCATCCTATCCCTCCAATCAAATTAAGCCGCCAGATATGCTGACGGCTATGTAACACCGGAGCTTTCGCCCCGGCTGGAATTTATGCAATTGGATTATTATGTTTTGTACTCATACCCAACTGGATCTGCATACCTTTTGTTATCTGTCTTAACTGGTTTTTGCTTACTTTCCCGATTTTTTCTATCAGGTCCGTATCTTTCACATCACATAACTGCTCACACTGAGCGATACTGTTCGTTCTTAATCCAACAGCCTTAAACGAACTGATAAAAATATGTGTTGGCAGATATGTCTTTTTATGAATCTTACTTGTAAGCGGTACTGCATGGAATACCGTGCTGTGTCTGTTTGCACTGTCATTGCTCACAATCACTACTGGTCTGATACCGTGCAGCTTGTGGTCATTCTCATCTTCCGGTACTCCAAAATCAACCATCCAGATATCGCCCCGTCTTATTTCACTCATAATATTCACTTCCTTGTCTGTCAACTGGTATTTCCTGCCCACGGATATATTCGACAGCTTCCTGTTCCGTAGGACAGGCAACAACTCTGTCTCCTTTCCCATCAAACACCACGGTTTCTGATGAAAATGTCACTATGCTTAATTCCTTTTTATCCGGCATTGTCCTCCTCAAATGAGATGAGAGCAGGTTCATAGCCCCTGCTCTCGTCGTTAATGCTGATCCCGTGCTCTGCTGCAAGTTCCATGATACCTTTCACCACATCTTTATCCGATGAGACATCATAGATACTGCTTACCAGAATACTGATAATGGAATCTCTTTCGATATAAAATTTAAGTCTTTCCACAGACTTCGTATCTTTAAAGATTGTTTCTACAATCTCAAAATCCGCTTTCTTCGCATATGCTTCTATCCTGTCTGCGGCTCTGTCGGCATTTCTGCCTACGCAGATAACACAACACTTACTCATAGAGCCTCCTATCTGTCGGCTCTGAGACGCTTGAAAAATACTGCCATAAAATCAGCAAGTGAAACAATACCGTTATCTTCCTTTTTCCCTGCCTGCTCCATCTTCTGATAATATCCAGCCATATCATCGTTTGCTGTCTCAACCGTAATGCCGTGCTCTCCGAGCATAATGATGTTATCCATAATTGTTTCTTCACAATCGCCCACCATATCACTCATAAGAGTAACAACCACATCAACATCTTCTACTTCTGCCATACCGACAAAGGCAAACTTCATAGGAAATGTCATTCCCTCCGGTCTTGCGTTCTCCGAAATGACTGCAACCACCTCATATCCATTCACAGCGCAATACTCCTCAAGAACCTGCATTACCATCTGATCCGCTGCCTCATTTCCTGTTGCTCCAAAATATATAACTGCTTTATTCATTTTAAAATCTCCATTCCTGTTTTTATTTTGATTTGATATCCTGTGCACACTTTATCTCCTCACATAAACTGACCTGCCAATGCTCTCTGTACTTATAAGCCCCGTTGTTGTCTGCTGGTTACTGCAAATCAGTTTGTGTGGGAAGATAAAATACTATCTTCCCGGTTTCTTAACCATCCCCGTATCGGGTAACATATCCTTTGCCAGCCACAATCACTTCGTAGTTTCCTGCCCATCTGGACTTACGAAAGTAGCCACTCTCTGAAAATGCGTTTTGCTGAAATTCAGGTGCACTTATTATCTCATTACCTCCGGCTGCTAACCCGGTAGGCACAACCCTCTGCTCTTATCCTTAAAGGCTCCTGCTGTTACGTTTCTCATAATCGGCTACAGCTCTGAGGATAGTCATCGCACGAAATGGGATTCTGCCACCCTGTCATAGACAAGGCGATATAAGCTCGTGGGATATGCGTGTCCTATTCTGTTTTCAATATTCAACGGCTCTTTTCTCAGAACCTGAACAAAGTATAACTGACACCACGCATCTTCTACAGTAACCGACACTCTTTTGAACTAAGAGTAACACTCCCACCTGTTCCAAATCCTTATAAAAAAAGCCGGACTGCATTATCAAAAATGCAATCCGACTTTTTTATTCTGTCAGAAGTTTCATATTGTCAACGGCATTTAATACCATATTCCGGATAAACTGTACTTCCTTCTCCTTCAGACCAACCAGCAGATCATCGACTTCTGCCTTTCTTTCACACCCACACACAAGATAATCCAACGTTATATGAAACAATTCAGCAATACTAATCAGCGTATCTATTTTTGCTCCATTTACACCAGCTTCAATTTTCCGCAGAGCATCCACTGACAATCCAATCTGCTCGGCAAGCTGCTGTCTTGTCATTCTTCTTGCCGCACGCAACTCTTTTATTCTTTCTCCACTATTAACAATATCGTAGTACACCTTCCACTCTTTTCCGGCACCTTATATATTTGCTTAAGCTGTATTCATTGTACCGTAAGCGAATCTTTTGTAAGAGTGACTAAACCAGCTATTTCAGGTGGAATATTGTACACCTTAATACCAAGAATATAAATATTTGCGGATTAAAAAAGAGATATTTCCAAACTCTCATTACATTTTGGAAATATCTCTTTACTTAATATCCTCATCCGGCACAAACTCCATGATGTCCTCTATCTTACAATCAAGTATGGAACATAATCTGTTAAGGATTACCGTTTTTACGACCATATTCTTTCGCAATCGCTGTAACTGTGCTTTATCTATTCCATAATCTTTAATTAGTGCATACTGGCTAATATTTTTCTTCTTGAGTGTGATCCATAACCTGTCATATACTATCATTACAAAGACCTCCTCCTTGTATTCTACGCAAGAGTGTCCTATAATGATATGGTGCGTGTATGCACCATACTGTATGTATATGATAGAATAGAAAATAGCCATAATCTGCATAGAAAACAGCTCTCAAGGTTATTATGTAATATAGAACGGATTATCTGTTTTACTTTTATGGTATTCAACCGGGACAATTCAAGCACCTGACAATTTGACCGCAAATACCCTTCTCAGAAAGGATTCACAACAACACTATGAATGATAAAAACACATACTCTGTTGATAAATATTTGGAAATCATTGCCGAAAAAGAAGGAATCACAAAAGAAGAAGTCCAACAGGAAATTGGGCGGGCAGTTTCCATTGCTTTAAAAAGCCCTGATCCAAAAATGCAACGCTTCTGGACAGACTTTCCATGTGAAAATGATACTCCCACCATTGAAGAAATCATATACCATCTCGCTGAAAAATTTGCAAAAGAGTCATAGACAAAGGACAGGATAACTACCCGTCTATTCACTCAGATAATCTTCCTGTCCTCTTAATATTTGTTCAATCATATGTAATGCAAATTCTATTTCTCTTTCGTCACATCGATTCATCATAAATGCAAAACGCTCAATGTGTTTTTCTGGGTGCTGCTGGCTCATCAAAACCATAGGCGATGACTCCAATGCATGAACAATATTCAAATATGTATCAAGACTCATTGCCCTTCTGCCATTTTCAACACTTTTGATAGTATCCAATGATACATCTGCCCGTTCTGCAAGCTCTGCCTGTGTAATTCCAAGCCTTCTGCGTTCTTTTCTGATATTCTCTGCAATAATTTCGTATATGTGCTCTCTTTTCCCCATAGCCCCATCATCCTTTCTGACTTATCGCATTATATCAGAAATTATTATGGGTTTTAGGAAACTGTAATCCTTTGACATTTTCGTGTAATACTTTGCATATTCCTTCTAAACACCAATCTACTTTTACACTGAAATTTAAAATTTCAGCAAAATGTATATAACAACATGAGAAAAGCCCGTGGCAGATCCACGAGCTTTATCTCCAGTTTGAAGCATGGATATAGATAGTTCCCTGCTTTTATTTAGTGTAACATACACCTTTACTTAGCTACATGTGTAAAATCCCAGTGCGAAAATACGTCTACATAGCAGGTTTTTGTTTCAACCACATATCTCTCCATGCCGCCTAATGCTTCATTATATCTTTCTTTATATTTTGTCTCAACGACCTTATATGTATAATACATAGGACGATATTTGATTAAATAATGAGATCCTTTTGGAACAGTTACGGAGTATCCGCTACCTAAAGAATATGATTTTGATGCACCTAGTGTAACACCCAACTCACTTCCTATAGTTCCACCATTTGTATATCCACCGGAAACTGAAGCTTTAAAGGAAATATTATAAGAAGTATCTTGAGTGTAATTCAATGATAATTTTGCGCTAGATGTAGAACTACCACCACTCGTGCCATTTCTCCATGCACCACTTTTTAAACTACCTTTGGTATATTGATAACCATATACGGTAACAAAATCAGAAATGCGTTCTTCATTTTCCTCATCAGCTTTAATTTCCGTTTCAAAATAATCAGCTCCATCATGAGGCAAATTTTCAGTGTCATAGTTATGAGTCTCCGCAGCAAACGCTGTTGTCGAGCACCCCAAAATCAATATAAAACTTAAAACCATACTAATTATTTTTTTCATTAGAAGTCACCCCCGCTTTGCTTTAAAAAAACTATAAACCAGATAAATAATTGCCAAAATGATACTAAAAACAAAAAAGCCACCAATATAAATAAGAGGACTTTTAAAAAGATAATCCATGTTATTGGTAAGATATCCATTTCCTGAACTAAATCCAGTTATTGAGTCAATATATTGGACAATAATGGAAAGAAACGGAAGCGTACTTAAACCAAATATGCCAAAAATTATCATTATTATAGCTAAAATCTTCAAATGAAAATCTTTCATCAAAATCACCCCCTATTTTAATATCATTTTGTCGTTATATGCAGATCATTCTATAAGCATATTCATAATTATATTTACTTCTCCTTTCCTCAGTATTCAATGTGCCATATAGAGCAATCTGTTGTATATTCTAAGAATAGCAGGAATCAAAGCAAAAGAAAATATCCTATGCAGAAAGTGACCTGTTTTTGCAGAAAATGACCAACAGAACAAAAATTACTCAGAAATCAAGTAAAAAACACAGCATTGATACTATTTCAAAGCTACAGTTCTGCTCTAAAGAATATATTGAGAGTACGCTTTCAACAATATTTCCTAGTCTAAAAACGGTATTAGAAGAATTTTGGTAAAAATTTAGCAGGCAATAATTTGAATATTATTGCCTGCCAAATTAATGATGAAATCATATGATTCTTCTGTCAATCAGAACCAATCTGCTTTCTCCTATCGGAGTCCAAGCATACACACTCTTGCAATATAACGTATCATCAGCTCCGAGCCTGTGCTTTCTGTATATTGTCTGACCAATACTTATTGCTGAAAAAATTCCCATTTCTAGGCAAATTTCTGAACATATCCATAACAATATCATATGATAAGCCTGATGTGTCCACAAACATCTCTTTCCCATCTTTAGATTTAACTGCAATTCCGTTATCACCCACATACGCTACTGTATTGTCATCTAATTTCTGTATTAATCCCGTCATTTCCGCAAATTTCTTTAGCGCAAACTCCCCGGATTCTTCACAAAGTTTTCGGAACTTTTCTGCATCCTCACCTACCATATACGGATATTTTCCATCTCTAATATACCATGAAATTCCCGTTTCTGAATCCGTGTATTTAGGATCAGTTAATGCCCACTCTTCCAAAGGAACACCCTGATACCATACTGTCATTTTTTCACTGGAATCATTGCTTATTTCTGGTTCATCATTTTGAATTTCTTTCTCAGCAATTTCATCCTGCCCCTGTTCATATCCTCTACATGACACGTTACACTTTAGTGCCTCATAAATTTCTTGAACATTTGCATATTTGTTAACTGCTGCAACATCCGGTGTCTCTAACACTTCCTTTTGTTGAAAAGCCTTTGATTGGTTATATTTTGAACCTGATTTTCTTCCTGCGTAAATATTGTTATTTACAGCGGTATTTACCATATTTACCATATTTATAATCCCTCCAGCAGCAATATAATCTAATTTTCTTATTATAGTATGTTGCACTTTATGCCAGATTGCTATAAAATGCAACATACAATGAAAATATTCTGTTGCGCTTGCTTAATATCCCATATTCAAGCAGCTATTATTGTGCATAAGCAGCAGAAGCAATATAGCCTACCTGCGAAGACCCAACAGAATACAACTCATAATGGAAATGGTATCTAACGCCTACCTTAACACCTGTAAATGTCAGTGTCCATGAATCTCCTGAATAGTTAGCAATTTGTACCGGTGCACTTGTTCCGTCATTTCCTACAAGAGTAATTGTTCCCTGAAGATAATCTGTTCCACTTTCATTAGGCATATAAACATTTAAGCACAACTTTGTAACGCTTGAGTTATTAATGGTGTAATAATAATTTCCGTTGAATACACCGCTTCTGGAATTGCTTCTTGTAATGGTTCTATTTGCATCATACTGAATCGTATCTGCAAGAGCAACGGCGTCATCATAAGCAGGTACTACGTCCAAATCGCCACAATCGCTTACTTCTACTGCCTTATTTGCATTAGGGGCAGCCTGTCCCTGAGTGGATACTTCACTTGCAAACGCAGTTGTTCCCATTGCCAAACATAACATCAAACTCAACACCAACGCCTTTAAACTTTTTACTTTCTTCATTTTAAAATCTCCTTTCAAATTAACATCGTATAAATTTTCATTCCAACAGGAATCTATAAACAACTTTATGCTTTTTTCTGTCTTTCCAGATTTAGATAAGTATTCATATTTCGCATATAAAACATCTGCAAATCATACTTTCCTAATTTGTTCATATCCTGAATAACCTTTTCAAAGCTGGATATAAGGTCACATCTTTCATTTAATCCCATGTGACCAGTTTCTTGTGGAAAAGAGCTGAGACTATTACCCCTATCAACATCATAATATGCCTCCAAAGCACTCATTTCGACATAAGAAGCATTTCTCAAATCAATATCGTTAATATTAATCTTTTCTTCAAATTCTTTTCCATTTTCATCAATCCCTTTGGCTATCACTACAGGATTATCATCTGTTGACTCTTCTGCATACTTAATATAAAACGAAAGACCGGTTCCATTTCCGCCTGAAAACAACATATCATCCGTCTTTAAATACACTTTCATTGATGTCTGAGGAAATGCCTCATTTCCGTTAACAGATGTTTTGCTATTGTTTTGTCGCTTTCCAAATAATTCAGATACACTCTGCACTCCCGAACCAATACGCATTTAACCACCTCCATTCGCATTATAATATGTTATTTATATGAATTAACATATATTAGTTTGCACTAAACGTGAATACCGTTGAAAAGGAACGTGTAGTATTAGGGAAGTTTGTTGACCTGAAAGTTGTATTAAATCTATAACTTCCCGCTTGCGTAATCGGACCACAATCATATGTATAATAGAAGCCATCTGCGCCTGTACCAGATATAATAAATGGCTCCTGATGTATCCACGAAATACTTCTTCCATCAAATGTTGTAGTATCGCTGCCATATCCATATACCTTGATCGTAACGCCAAAATTTCCATTTGTAAGCCAGCCATATTTATAAAGTGAAATGCTTGTCACCTGCGGAGCCGGTCCATCTCCAGGCCACCATAGCGGATTAATCCCTTCCTCATTACCACTGCCTTCAACTATTGTTCCTTCCTGATCTCCTGCAATATTCACCGTCATTCCACCATCATTGGTTTCAGAATATTCAGGAATACTACTCTCCTTTTCTGCTGCTGACACCATTGTTCCCATACCCATTAACATAGTCAATGCTAATGCAAATGCAATAACTTTCTTAATTTTTTTAACATATCAGTACCTCCTTTTTATACTTGTCATCTTGGAATAAACAATTAAGTTCCTATAGCATCTATGGCTACAGATATAATAGTAAAACACGCCAGTTAACTATCTTTCACTTTTCTTCTGGATAATCGGACGTTTCGGCTGATGAAATATTCCCATGCATGCAGGTGGGAATCTATCTATTCCATATACAGCTTCATTTCTCATGACATGTTCTACAACCTTCAACACTTTCTTATTAACCTTCTTCATTCTTTCACCTCCTGTTTAAAAATTTTTGCTATACACAGCAAAGCTGCACATAATATAACAGCTATTGCCATATAACTAACGTAAACCATATCTGCATCTAACAGAACACAGCCAAGTATTATGCACCCCTCAAGTAAAACAATAGTCCTCGCAGATTTTTTCGATTCCATCAATTCATCTGATGTCATGTGCATATTAGGATGATTCGCTGTACCAATCAATCCTATCCCTGTTATAGCAAGTAGTACTATTGCAAATAACCATTGTGGATGTTCTGACAATTTTTCACTTATAATCACGATAACTAAATAAGAAACAATGGATGCTAAATAACATCTATAAAACTTGTCCAGATGATATCCGCCAGTTCTCTTTCTTAATTCTAAAAAAACCACAAGAAAAAATATAGTTGGGAGCAGCTTGTGAAAACATCAAACTGATTACGATAATACTGCCAACAGTAATAAATTTCTCTATCCAACAGATAAAAACATAAACATATCTTGCTTCCATCTCTTTGTCAATTAACCTTGCTTCAGTCATCTGACCAATTAAATCATCAGCTATTTTTTCAATCATAGTTTTTATCATTCCTTTCGCTTCGCTCAAGGCACAAACAAGGTTAGTGAAAATGTTGTGCCCCTCCACTCTTTGATTTATAATTCTTTCAAGGAATAGCAATACACTACAGAGCACGGAAGGAGAAGTGGCGAATTTATTTCGACCCCGTATAGTTATATGTGCCGTCATCCTTACAAGCACAAACAAGTGGGACATTGAGCCCGGACTCTTATCATTGGTAATAAACCATGTTTATTCAGTCGCAGGATGACAGTCAATGTTGCTATTCCCTTTTTATTAAGGTGGTGATACTTAATGATGAAGTTAAAATACTCCATCTGCTGTGGACTTGATGTCCACAAAAATGTTATCGTTGCAACCATCGTAACTACCAATAAGGACGGCATATCCGAATATCTGCAAAAATCTTTTTCAACCATCAACTCAGATATTCAAAGGTTTCACAACTGGCTTATCGAGAATAATTGCTATCATGTTTGTATGGAATCCACCGGAAAGTATTGGATTCCTATTTTTAATTATCTCGAAAATGACATTGATGTCTGCCTTACACATCCGAAGTATGTCAAAGCCATTAAAGGCAAGAAAACGGACAAAAAGGATTCTAAATGGATTGCCGACCTCTACAAATTTGATCTTGTCAGATGTTCCTTTATTCCTCCAAAAGATTTTCGTCAGCTTAGGGAACTTTCCAGATACCGTTTCAAGCTGGTCTGCATGAAGTCTTCCGAGAAGAATCGCATCCAGAACTGTATGACCATTTCCAATGTCGGCATTGCCAGTGTTCTTTCTGATCCTTTTGGCAAGACAGCAACTGAAATCATCTCTTATCTATTGGAGCATACTGCCGATTCCATGGATGAAAAAGCTGTCCGCAAACTCATAAAGAAAGGGGCTAAATCCAAGTCTGATGAAATCATCGAAGCCATCAAAGGCTACACTATTGAAACAGATCAGGCTAAAAAACTAGAGCTTGCCCGGGGGCATCTGGAATATCTCGATGATATGATTACCCAGACCGAAGTGGAACTCTATGTCCGCATCAAGCCTTATTACGAGTTCGTGGAGTTTGTCAGTACCATGCCCGGCATGACAGAGTTAAGTTCCACGATTGTTCTTGCAGAAACAGGCGTTGATATGGATATTTTTGATGATGCAAAACATCTGTGTTCCTGGTGCGGACTTTCTCCTGCCAACAATGAATCCGCTGGTAAGAAAAAGTCTGTCCGCATTGCCAAAGCAGGCGATTACCTGAAACCAATGATGGTTCAATGTGCCCTTGCTGCAATTAAGAGCAAAAAGCAGCCTTATTTTGCAATCAAATATGGTCGAATCAAAAAGCGACGTGGACACAAAAAGGCAATCATTGCCATTGCAAGAATGATGATGGTCTGTATTTACCACATGGTTTCAGAAAAGAAGCCCTTTACCCCTACTGACTATGAGGAATTGATGGACCCTCAGAATCATGTAGAGAGTGTCGTCTTGAATGAGAACAATGTGTTTGCTTACCTTGAAAGCCTTGGTTACGACAGCTCTAAGTTAGTGAAACGCAACGATAACTAACATTTTTTCTGCTTTCTATACTTGTAAAAACGGGGTTTTATGAACCCTTATATAAGTGCGCCCAAAAATCTACTTTATTTTTCACTCTTCCTCCTATATAACAAAGGCGTTCTCCTGCCCGTTTATTGTAACAAAAGAACGCCGTTTTGTGTATGATCTTTTACAGAGTTACACCCTGCTTGAAAATAGCCATATCATGGAAGCCTGCTGCCTCGCTGCATACCTGCCTGCCGGAAGCAGTCTCCACTACCAGATCAAACAAAGCCTTGGTCTCCTCTTCCATGGTCTTATCCTCTACCAGTACGCCGGCATTGAAATCGATCCAGTTGGACTTTTTGCCTGCCAGGCGGGAGTTGGTCGCGATCTTCATGGTAGGAACCGGAGATGCGAAAGGAGTTCCACGTCCTGTGGTAAACAGTACGATATGTGCTCCTGCGGCTGCCAGTGCGGTAGCTGCTACCAGATCGTTGCCCGGTGCGGACAAAAGGTTCAGTCCCGGAGTCTTCACCGTATCACCATACTGCAATACACCCTTGACCAGAGCACTTCCGGACTTCTGGGTACATCCCAGAGACTTGTCCTCCAGAGTGGAGATACCTCCCTTTTTGTTGCCCGGAGAAGGATTCTCGTAAATAGTCTGATTGTGACTTTTGAAATAATTCTTGAAGTCATTGATCAGATCTACGGTCTGGTGGAACAGTTCCTCGTTAGCACAACGGTTCATCAGAATGGTCTCTGCACCGAACATCTCTGGAACCTCGGTCAGGATGGTGGTACCGCCCTTAGAGATCAGCAGGTCGGAGAAACGTCCTACCAGAGGGTTGGCGGTAATACCGGACAGTCCGTCACTGCCGCCGCACTTCATACCGATGACCAGCTTGCTTACGCTGATGGGCTCTCTCTCGAACTTGGAAGCATAATCAATCAGGCCCTTGATCACCTCTACGGAATCTGCGATTTCATCCTCGTGCTCCTGACATACCAGGAATTTCACACGGTTCTCATCATAATCGCCAATGTAAGGCTTTAATACATCAATGTTGCTGTTCTCACAGCCCAGTCCCAGTACCAGAACACCACCTGCATTGGGATGATTGATCAGGTCTGCCAGAATCTTACGGGTATGCTCCTGGTCATCACCCATCTGGGAACAACCATAGGGATGAGGGAATGCGATAACCTCTTCCACACTGCCCTTAACGAATGCATTGGCCTGCTTTGCAATGGCGGTTGCCACGTTGTTGACACAGCCAACGGTGGGGATGACCCAGATCTCGTTACGAACACCTACTTTGCCGTCCGGACGGTTGAAGCCCATAAAAGTCACATCTTCCGTCTTCTTCTCCTCTACCGGAGTGGGGTTGTAGGTGTACTCCAGCAGATCGCCCAGAGCGGTCTTTACATTATGAGTATGGATCCAGCTGCCCTCTGTGATGTTCTCCTTGGCATTACCGATACGGTAACCGTATTTGATGACCTCGCCGCCTTCGGGAATATCAAAAATAGCCATCTTATGTCCTGCTGGGATCTCCTCTCTGGCGGTAACGGTCTTCTGACCGTCACCTACAGAGACTGTGATCTTCTCACCGGCAGGAATCGTATTTAATGCTACGACTACATTATCATTGTCATTAATTTTTAAGAAATCTTGCATAATGCTGCCCTCATGCCATTTGCCTTAATATCATCCAGGTATGCTACAACTGCATCGGTCAGTCCGGGAACCTTGTTCAGATCCTGGCCGAAGAAGTCTTCATTACCAAGGAAGGAAGTTACGAAAGTCTTGGTGTCCTTCTCACAATTTGCTGCGAAGAACTCCAGAACTGCTTTGTCATCCATGATGTTGTATTCCTGACCGTCTCTATGACCGATCAGAGCCTTATCGCGGATCTCGGTGCCATGGTAGAATGCCATCAGTGCTGCAATGGAGAAGGTCAGATGAGCGGGAAGCTTACCGGTCTTCTCAACATAGCCTAACAGGCTGGGCATACATCTTGCTCTCCACTTGGATACGGAGTTCAGGGAGATAGCAAGCAGTGCATGATCTACATAAGGATTGTCGAAACGGTTTACAACCTCACCTGCAAACTGCTTCAGTTCCTCCTCAGGCAGGGACAGGGTAGGGATTACTTCGTCATAAATGGTCTTCAGCATGAAGTTACGGATATCGTCATCATGCATGGACTGTCTTACGATGTCGTTGCCGCACAGGTAAGAAGCCAGTACGAAAGAGGTATGCGCACCGTTCAGGATACGAACCTTTCTCTGCTTATAAGGCTTCTGATTGTCAGTGAAGATAACAGGAAGTCCTGCATCGGGAAGAGGGAACTCCTTGCTGATGTCCTTAGCGGATTCAATAACCCACAGAGCAAACGGCTCACCGGTTACCATGATGTGGTCTTCGTAACCCAGCTTCTCCCATTCTTCCTTCTCGGTAGCACGGGGATAACCGGTAATGATACGGTCTACCAGAGTAGAAGTGAATACACATGCCTCATCTACCCACTTCTTGAACTCATCGCCCAGTCCCCACAGCTCGATCAGCTGCATTACGCACTTCTTCAGCATAATACCGTTGTCATCGATCAGCTCTACGGGAAGCATTACCAGACCCTTGCTCATATCACCCTTGAAGGTCTCGAATCTGTGATATAAGAACTTGGTCAGCTTGCCGGGGAAAGTCTTGGGAGGCTCTAATTCAAACTTATCGGTATCATCATATACGATACCTGCCTCGGTGGTGTTGGATACTACGAAACGTAAGGTATCGATCTCGGCAAGTCCCATGTACTTGTCATATTCATTATAAGTGTCTACAGCATCTGCAACACTGGTTACGATTCTATTAATAATCTTGGCTTCACCGTTCACATTACCGCGAAGGGATACAGTATACTGGCAGTCCTGCTTGTGGAACATATCCAGGTTACCGAACTCGATGGGTTTGATCAGAACGATGTCTCCATCGAACTTGCCCTGCTCGTTAGCGATGTCGATCATGTAATCTACGAATCCACGTAAGAAATTACCCTCGCCGAACTGTACCACCTTGATAGGTCTTTCCTTTTTACCGGTCTTTGCCTTGTTTAAGATTATCCATTTTGTCCTCCATTCTACGCTTAGCGTATCCTATCTGCACCGTCTTACGGCACTCTATTACCTGCACTTACTTTTCCCCGGCACGCCTTACGAACTGCAATCTGTTACACCGCCCGGGGCATTGTCTTTGGTCTGAATTGTAGGAAGTTTATGTAAGTACTTTCATGATTCATTTTACTTCAAAAAATGGATTTCGTCAATCACCAAAAAAAGAAAGTTTTATTTTCGTGAAACTACCGCTTTTATCAGCAATATTTCGCTTTGATAAATTTTTGACATATGAGAAGTTGAAAAAGTATCTTGAAAAAAGAGAAGTCTTTCGTTATAATTCAGATATAGCTTTTTATGTAACTACTTACATTTTTCTTACATATCTTTTTACACACTGTTACATAGAAGCAGAGAGGAAGCCACAGATGACAATTTACGATATTTCTGAAAAGGCCGGTGTCTCTATTGCTACTGTTTCCCGCGTACTCAACGGAAGCAACAATGTAAGCGAGAAAACCAAGAAAAAAGTGCTGGATGTGATCAACCAGTACGAGTACACTCCCAACGCATTCGCCAGGGGATTAGGTCTCAACACCATGAAGACCATCGGTATCATGTGTGCCGACAGTTCGGATCCGTACCTTGCCAAAGCGATCTACTATATTGAGCAGAAGCTTCGGGCCAACGGTTACGACAGCATCCTGTGCTGTACCGGTTATGATCTGGATACCAAAGCAAGTTCCATGAACCTTCTGATCACGAAAAAAGTGGACGGCATTATATTAGTAGGTTCCAATTTTATCTACGAGAAGGAAGATGACAACAAATACATCCTCGGCGCTGCCGGACAGGTGCCTGTGATGCTGTTGAATGCAGCCATGGACGCTCCCAATGTTTACAGCATCGTATCGGATGATTTTACTTCCATATATGATGCCACCATGGAAATGATCCGTTCCGGAGTGGAAGACATCCTGTACTTCTACAACTCCACTTCTTACAGTGGTAAGAAAAAGCTGGCCGGTTACCGTGCCGCCATGGAGGAAAAAGGACTTCTGACCAACGGAAGCTTCCTGCAGCTCTATCAGGGATCTCATGAAGATATTCCCGCTATGGCAGACCAGCTGCTGAAGCTGCATGCAAAGGGAATCACCTTCCACGGTGTCATTGCTGCTGACGATTCTCTGGCACTGGGTGCTCTGAAATACGCCCGTGAAATGAAGCTGCGGATTCCGGAGGATCTGGCTATCATCGGTTATAATAATTCCATGCTGGTGAACTGCTGCGATCCGGAGCTGACCAGTATCGACAATAAACTGGAAACACTCTGCCAGCATCTGATCACAACGCTGATGGGCGTTTTTGGGCGGAAGCGAGATGCCGAAGAAGACTGTATTCTCCGGTGAACTGGTAAAACGCGGTACCACAAAGTAGCTTGCGGCACATATAGGCATTTGTTTATGACAGCACGGGGGAGCTGCAAATCACCCCTTTTCTATATTTATCACTATAGTCGCCGGATCCCTACCGGATCTGACTCATATGAACATGGA